>ENA-OQDL01000032-OQDL01000032.1-human-gut-metagenome-genome-assembly--contig:-NODE-32-length-81203-cov-18.705807_pt1 | contig 81203 bp, 84 predicted proteins | sample MGYA00242782_ERZ504609 | MGnify/ENA primary metagenome ERZ504609 (study PRJEB26092, sample SAMD00036320) | human gut metagenome | host: Homo sapiens | study: EMG produced TPA metagenomics assembly of... | reverse complement strand
GCTCATCGCATCCTGGGGCTGTAGTAGGTCCCAAGGGTTGGGCTGTTCGCCCATTAAAGCGGTACGCGAGCTGGGTTCAGAACGTCGTGAGACAGTTCGGTCCCTATCCGGCGTGGGCGTAGGATATCTGAGAGGAGCTGTCCTTAGTACGAGAGGACCGGGATGGACGGACCGCTGGTGGACCGGTTGGCTTGCCAAAGCCATGGCCGGGTAGCCAAGTCCGGAAGGGATAAACGCTGAAGGCATCTAAGCGTGAAGCCCCCCTCAAGATGAGATATCCCATTCTTATGAAGTAAACCCCCTTGAAGACGACGAGGTAGATAGGGCAGAGGTGGAAGTGTGGTAACACATGGAGCTGACTGTTACTAATCGGGTGAGGGCTTGACCAAGAAACGCAGGTTAAGAATTGATTCAAGAGTTTGATTAACGATCAACAGGCATGTATGTAGTTTTTAAGGTATAATCCTTAAATTAAATATTCCTCCTTAGCTCAGTCGGTAGAGCATGCGGCTGTTAACCGCAGTGTCGTTGGTTCGAGTCCAACAGGGGGAGCATGGTGCCATAGCCAAGTGGTAAGGCAAAGGTCTGCAACACCTCTATCCCCGGTTCAAATCCGGGTGGCACCTCTTAGAAAGCTCTGGAAAGATGAATTTCCAGGGCTTATTTTTTCTATAAAAATGTACTTGCTGAAGACCGTGAAGACAGACTTCTGGAAGATCGGACAGCATCAGGAATTTTTTCCGTAAGCAGGATTCGTTTACGATTATAAACCAGATGAAGGTACATGGCATCCTGAGCACGCAAAGCGTCATGCTCTGCAATGGCAGCTCCTTATACAGGAATCCGTTTTATGCCTACCGGCGGGATCAATGCGAAAAACCTTGAGGACTATCTTTCCTGTGAGAAAATCCTCTGCTGCGGCGGAAGCTGGATGGTAAAAGGAGATCTTGTGAAGGCGGGAGAATTTGACAAAATAAAAGAGCTGACAGCAGAAGCAAAAAAGCTTGCGGATTCCATAAGAAAGTAATCAAACTTAATACACATATTCAATAAAAAAAGCAGAGCCCTGCACAACCAGGCAGAGTTCTGCTTTTTTGTCAATTATTGTGAAAATAGATCAATGAAGCAGGATCGGCAGAAGATTTTTCCGCTTCAGCTGCCAGATCAGCTACAGGATCCGCAGAAGGTTTCCGAAGATCCATTCGGTAAAGATAAAAGATCCCACCGAAGAAACCGGGAATCAGTCCGGCGTATCCACCAGCACATAAGATCACAGTCAGCTTCACCATCAGTTCTGTCTGAAGTTCCAGACAAACAAGTAATCCTGCAAGAATTCCGGCTGCACTCCATCCAGCTGTCAAAAGTGCAAGAAAAACAGCTGGCGCAGGGGCCTTTTTTAAATTTTGATCTAAGTGATTCCACAGTACTTTATACATAATCCATTCCTCCTGTTTTGCTGGAATTATACTTCTGCTGTTGTCAGCAACAGTCAGCCATAATATTGATTTCCTTTATCTGTCTGTATTATAGAAAAGAAATGTAAAATACAAATGCGCAGGAATGAAAAATCTTTGTAAAATATAAGTAGAAATTGCATTTTGAATTAAGAACCGATATACTTATAAATATAGTTATTGATAATATTCGATCACAGCCGAAAACATTTTTCTACAGCTGTGATACGTGAGTGAGAGAATTAAGGGGGGGGGCAGATAAAAGCCCCCTGAAATCATATAAAGAGTAAAGAGGAGGGGTGGAAATGGAGCATACGGAAGAATATGTGAAGCTGGAGAATGTATCCAAAATCTATGGCTCAAAAGAAGTGAAGATCATAGCTGTGGATGAGATCAGTTTCCGGATAAAAAAAGGAGAATTTGTGGTTGTGGTAGGACCAAGCGGTGCCGGAAAGACAACGGTGCTGAATATCCTGGGCGGAATGGATAAGGCCACATCCGGCAATGTCTGGATCGATGGAAAAAATATTGCAAAATATACAGACCGGCAGCTGACCGGATACCGGCGGGAGGATATTGGATTTGTATTCCAGTTTTATAATCTGGTGCCAAATCTGACTGCATTGGAGAATGTGGAGCTTGCGCTTCAGATCTGTAAGGATCCTCTGGATGCCAGGACAGTTCTGGAGGAAGTAGGGCTGAAGGAGAGACTGACCAATTTTCCGGCACAGTTATCCGGCGGTGAGCAGCAGAGAGTTTCCATAGCCAGAGCGCTGGCGAAGAATCCAAAGCTTCTGCTCTGTGATGAACCTACAGGAGCGTTGGATTATCAGACCGGCAAGGCAATCCTGAAGCTCCTTCAGGATACCTGCAGGGAACGGGGCATGACGGTTATTGTCATTACTCACAACTCTGCATTGACACCTATGGCCGACCGTGTGATCAAGATCAAAAACGGCAAGGTTTCCAGGATGACTGAAAATGCACATCCCACACCAGTGGAAGAGATTGAATGGTAGGTGACGGAATGAAAGCATTACACAAAGATTTCTGGATGGAGATCCGGAAAAGTAAAGCACGTTTTATCTCGATCTTTCTGATCGTGGCACTGGGTGTTGCATTTTTTTCCGGGATCCAGGCGTCTTCTCCGGATATGAGATATTCCGGAGATGCTTATTATGAAGCAGCAAAGCTGATGGATCTGAAGATCCAGGGAACCCTGGGACTGACGCAGCGTGATGTAAAAGCGGTATCGGATATTGACGGTGTGGAACTGGCTGAGGGCAGCTACTCTACGGATGTTATGAGTGGAGAGGACGATGCCAGGAAGGTTCTTCATCTGGAAGCCATCAGCAGCAATTTTAATCTGCTCACAGCAGATGAAGGAAGGATACCGAAAAAAAGCGGTGAGATTTTTCTCGACAAGCCATTTGCAAAGAATCGGGGGTATAAAATCGGGGATACCATATCTGTCAGTGAGGATGGAGACAGTGAGCTTCTGAAAAAAACAACCTATACAGTTGTGGGAATCGGAAGCAGCCCTCTTTATATTTCATTTAACAGAGGAAATACGACTCTTGGATCCGGTGAGGTCAGCGGCTTCGGATACATTCTTCCAGAGGATTTTGATCAGGAGGCTTTTACCCAGATCTATGTTATGGTTCATGAATCCGGGGATGTGATCAGCTATACCGATGCTTACGACAATCTTATCAGGAAAATACAGAAGCGTGTGGAAGGCATCGAAAAAGAACAGTGCAGCCTGCGCTACGAGGAGATCGTCGCAGAAGCCAATGAAAAACTGGATGATGCCAGAAAAGAGCTTGAGGACGGAAAGAAGGAATCCGAGGAAAAACTTGGCGACGCGAAGAAAAAGCTGGATGATGGGCAGAAGAAGTATGAGGATGGAAAAAAAGAGTACGAAGATGGAAAACAGCAGCTCAGTGATGCAAAAAAGGAGCTGACCGATGGAAAACAGCAGCTTGCTGACGGAAGAAAGCAGATTGAAGATGGATGGTCTCAGCTTAACAGCGCAAAACAGCAGGTGGAAGACGGTCTGTCCCAGTTAAATGCTGCCAGAACCCAGCTTGCTGACTCTGAAGCACAGATAAATGAGAAGCAGGCAGAGCTGACTGCCGGATATGAACAGCTGAATGCCGCAAAACAGCAGGTAAATGACGGTGAGATCCAGCTCCGGGAAGCGGAAAAAACACTGGAAAGCAAACAGGCTGAGCTTGACAGTGGAAGAGAACAGTTGGAAACGGGAAAGAATACGATCAAGGAAACAAAGGCTGCTCTTACTAGTCAGAAAGAACAGTGTGAGGCAGGACTTGTACAGGTTTCCGAGGGTGAATCCCAGATCAGTTCCAGTGAAGAAGCCCTTTCCGGGCAGCAGGCACAGCTGGATGAACTGACCAGCCAGAAAGAGGCATTAAGCAGTCAGGCGGCGGAGCTGCAGGCGCAGTATGACGCCGGTGCGGAAGCAGGAAAAACAGAGGAAGAGCTGGCGGAGCTTTCCACGCAGATCCAGACTTTAAATGGTCAGATCAGTGCAATGGAAGAACAGATAAATGCCGGTCAGGCACAGATCGACGGGGCGCAGGCAGAGCTTACTGCAAAAAAATCAGAGCTGGCCCAGACAAGAGCTGAACTGGAGAGCAGCCTAGGTCAGATCAATGAGGGCTTCAGCCAGATCAAAGAACAGGAAGAGACACTTTCTAGGACAGAGGCACAGCTGAATGAAGGCCAGGAAGAACTGGATAAAGGGAAAAAAGAACTGGAAACAAAGAAAGCAGAGCTTTCCGCGGCAAAAGAAGAAATTACGGCAAACCAGGCAACTCTGGATGATGGCCAGAGTCAGCTGGATTCGGCCAGAGCCCAGCTCAGCTCAGGGCGGCAGCAGCTGGAGGAAAAACAGGCCCAGTTAAATGCCGGTCAGGCAGAGATCCAGGCCAACACAGAAAAGCTTACCAGCAGTCAGGCAGAACTGGATGCAAATGAACAGAAGCTCCTGGATGGTGAAAAAGAGATCCGGGAAAATGAACAGAAATTAAAAGACGCCAAAAAAGACCTGGAGGACGCAAAAAAGAAGCTTTCCGATGGAAAGAAAGAATATCAGGACGGCAAAAAAGAAGCCGATGACAAAATTGCGGAAGCCCGGCAGAAGATCGAGGATGCCCAGAAAGAGGTGGATGATATTGAAACACCGGAGTGGATCGTCACGGACCGCAATGACCTTCCGGAATATTCGGATTTTGGTGATAACGCAGAGCGACTGAAAAACATCGGAAAGGTTTTCCCGATGATATTCTTCCTTGTAGCGGCTCTGATCAGTCTTACCACGATGACACGAATGGTGGAGGAACAGCGAACCCAGATCGGAACTATGAAAGCGCTGGGATACGGAAAAGCATCCATTGCATCCAAGTATCTCAGCTACGCATTTCTGGCTACAGTAGGCGGAAGTATCGCAGGAGTACTTTTCGGAGAAAAGGTTCTTCCGTTTATCATTATCCAGGCGTATGGAATCATGTATTGGAATATTGGCGATCACATGCAGCTGGATTATGAGTTACAATATGCACTGATCGCTTCCGGAGCAGCAGTGATCTGTACTATGGGTGCCACACTTTTTTCCAGTGCAAGAACCCTGGCAGAGACGCCGGCATCCCTGATGCGGCCGCCTGCACCGAAAGAAGGAAAACGGATCCTTATTGAACGGATCAGCTTTATCTGGAAGCATCTGAGCTTTTCCTGGAAATCGTCCATGCGAAATCTTTTCCGTTATAAAAAGCGTCTTTTTATGACCATTTTCGGAATTGCAGGAAGCATGGGACTGATGCTTGTAGGATTCGGACTTTATGATTCCATTATGGATATTGCAATTCTCCAATATGACCAGATCCAGCACTATGATGCCATGGTGATCAATGATGAGGATGCCACAGACAGCCAGGAAAAGGATCTTCTGAAATTCCTGGACGGAAACAGCGAGATCGATCACTATACCCGTGTGCAGCTCACCAAGATGACGGCACCAAAAGAAAAGGGAAGTGTCAGTATCTATGTGTATGTTCCGGAAAATACGGAAAATTTTAAAGAGGATGTAACGTTACGTAACAGAAAGTCCCACGAGCAGTATGAGCTTACCGATGATGGAGCGGTGATCTGTGAAAAAACGGCTTCTCTTATCGGTGTGAAAGCAGGAGACAAGATCATCCTGGAGAAAGACAATAGAAAGTATAAAGTAAAGATCACTGCTGTCACAGAGAACTATATGGGACATTACGTTTACATGACCCCACCCTGCTATGAAAAAACATTCGGGGAGAAACCGAAGTATTCAAGTACAGTATATACTATGAAAGAGGATGCAGAGAGTGATCTGGAAACTCTTGGAAATGCGATCCTGAAATATCCGGCAGCTTTAAGTATCAGCTATACAAGCAGCACAGCAGGTCAGGTAGAACGAATGCTGGGCTCCCTCGGAGCGGTGATCTGGGTCCTGATCATTTCTGCCGGAATGCTGGCATTTGTGGTACTGTATAATCTGAACAACATCAATATCACAGAGCGGCAGAGAGAGCTTGCAACATTGAAGGTCCTGGGATTTTATGATGGCGAAGTTTCCCAGTATGTATTCCGGGAAAATATCCTGCTGTCCTTCATAGGAATTCTGGCAGGCGCAGTGTTCGGAATCCTCCTTCACCGGTATGTGATCACAACCGTTGAGGTAGATGCGGTGATGTTCGGAAGAAATATCAAGCCAATAAGCTTTGTTTACAGTGGAATCATTACCTTTGGGTTCTCCATGTTTGTAAATATGGTGATGCATTTTAAGCTGAAAAAGATCAATATGGTAGAGTCACTGAAGAGCGTGGAATAAAATAATGAAATGCCAGAAAGATCTTCGTATCCGGAAATATGTGAAATCCCAGGAAAAGCAGGCCTCTGTCTTGACAAAAAAATGAAAATTTCATTATAGTAGGACATGGCAAAGGCGTTGAATAAGAGGAGTATGCAGATCTACGCTGACAGAGAGAAATGCACAGACGCAAGAGAAGCGCAGGCTGAAAGGCATTTTCAGATGGAGGACTGCAGAAGGTAGCTTAGGAGCCGGGAAACTGAAAGCAGAAATGCAGAACGGATGCAGATGCTGCTGTGTAGGTTTTCACGTACCCCGCGTTAAGGGACAAGAGATAGACGGGAATAACAGATGTTTTTTCCGGATAATGAAGGTGGTACCGCGAGAATGATCGCCCTTCGCACATTAGTTATTGGCTTTTGTGTGGAGGGCGTGTTTTTTCTTGCAGAGAACAGGAGCATTTTAAGGTTCCTATAATCAGAAAGATTCAGGAGGAAAACATGAGTAAAGAACTTGCAAAGACTTATGATCCCAAGGGTATTGAGGATCGTCTGTACAAAAAATGGATGGATAACGGATACTTCCATGCAAAAGTTAATCCGGACAAAAAACCTTTTACAATTGTAATGCCGCCGCCCAATGTAACCGGACAGCTGCATATGGGACATGCACTGGATGAGACCATGCAGGATATCCTAATCCGTTTCAAAAGAATGCAGGGCTATGAGGCTCTCTGGCAGCCGGGAACTGACCATGCAGCCATCGCTACAGAGGTTAAGGTAACAGAGAAGCTTCGTAAGGAAGGGATTGACAAGAACGAGATCGGCCGTGACGAATTTATGAAACATGCCTGGGCATGGAAAGAGGAGTACGGCGGAAAGATCATCAATCAGCTGAAAAAGCTGGGAGCATCTGCAGACTGGGAGCGTGAGCGCTTTACCATGGATGAGGGCTGCTCCAAGGCTGTTCAGGAAGTATTTATCCGCCTTTATGAGAAAGGCTATATCTACAAAGGCTCCAGGATCATCAACTGGTGTCCGGTATGCCAGACCTCTATTTCTGATGCAGAGGTTGTGCATGAAGACCAGGACGGATTTTTCTGGCACATCAATTATCCCATCGTAGGTGAGGAAGGACGTTTTGTTGAGATCGCGACCACTCGTCCGGAGACACTTCTCGGAGATACAGCAGTTGCTGTAAACCCGGAGGATGAAAGATATAAAGACCTTGTAGGAAAGATGCTGAAGCTTCCTCTTACAGACAGAGAGATCCCGGTTATTGCCGATGAGTATGTTGACAAGGAATTCGGAACAGGCTGCGTTAAGATCACACCGGCACACGACCCCAACGACTTTGAGGTTGGACGCCGTCATAACCTTGAGGAGATCAACATCTTAAATGATGATGCTACCATCAACAGCCTTGGCGGAAAATATGCAGGTATGGACCGCTACGAGGCACGTAAGGCCATGGTAGAGGACCTGAAGGAGCAGGGACTTCTTGTAAAGGTTGTTCCGCACAGCCACAGTGTTGGTACGCATGACCGCTGCGGTACAACAGTAGAGCCGATGATCAAACCACAGTGGTTTGTAAAAATGGATGAAATGGCAAAAGCAGCCATCAAGACTCTGGACGACGGAAACCTTCAGTTTGTTCCGGCACGTTTTGACAAGACTTACCTGCACTGGCTGGAGAACATCCGCGACTGGTGTATTTCCCGTCAGCTCTGGTGGGGACACAGGATCCCGGCTTATTACTGCGACGAGTGCGGTGAGATGGTGGTTGGAAGAGAGATGCCGGAGAAATGCCCGAAATGCGGATGCACACATATGCATCAGGATGAGGACACTCTGGATACCTGGTTCAGTTCCGCACTGTGGCCGTTCTCCACACTTGGATGGCCGGATAAGACACCGGAGCTTGAGTATTTCTATCCTACAGATGTTCTGGTAACCGGATATGATATCATCTTCTTCTGGGTTATCCGTATGGTATTCTCCGCACTGGAGCAGACCGGTGAGACACCGTTCCACCATGTACTGATCCACGGTCTGGTACGTGACTCACAGGGACGTAAGATGAGTAAGTCTCTTGGAAACGGTATCGATCCGCTGGAGGTTATCGACAAATACGGCGCAGATGCCCTTCGTCTGACACTGATGACAGGTAATGCACCTGGAAATGATATGCGTTTCTACTGGGAGCGTGTAGAATCCAGCCGTAACTTTGCAAATAAGATCTGGAATGCTTCCCGTTTCATTATGATGAACCTGGAGGGCAAGACAGTAACAGCGCCGGAAGACCTGAACGCACTGTGCAACGAGGATAAATGGATCCTTTCCAGACTGAACACAGTGATCCGTGATGTTACTGAGAATATGGATAAATATGAGCTTGGAATTGCCGTACAGAAGGTCTATGATTTCCTGTGGGATGAGCTCTGTGACTGGTATATCGAGATGGCAAAGGTAAGACTGTGGAAGGCAGAGGAAAACCCGGCAGCAGCAAACGATGCACTGTGGACACTCCGCACTGCGCTGACACAGGGACTGAAGCTTCTTCATCCGTTCATGCCGTTTATCACAGAAGAGATCTACTGTACACTGCTTCCGGATGAAGAGTCCATCATGATCTCTGACTGGCCGGTATACAGAGACGAGATGGATTTTGCAGATGCTGAGAAAGCAGTTTCAAGCTTCCAGGAGGTTGTACGTGGAATCCGTAACACCAGAAACGAGATGAACGTACCGCAGAATAGAAAGACCAATATCTACATCGTAGGCAAGGATGCAGAGTGCTGTGCACGTTTTGAGTCCTGCAAGAAATCCTTTACAAACCTTGCGTTTGCAAAAGAGATCCACGTACAGCAGGATAAGAACGGAATCGGTGAGGATGCGGTATCCATCGTTGTGGCAGACGGTGTGGTTTATCTGCCGCTGGAGGATCTGATCGACCGTGAAAAAGAAATCGAACGTCTCACAAAAGAGCAGGAGCGACTTACAAAAGAAATCGCACGCTGCGAGGGAATGCTGAACAATCCGAATTTTGTGAACAAGGCACCTGCAGCCAAGGTAGAGGCAGAGAAGGAGAAACTTGAGAAATACAAAGAGATGAAAGAGAAAGTGAACCTGCAGTTAACACAGATGGTGAAATAACGAAGGAGTGTTTTAATGAAGTGGTGTAACTTTTTCAATAAGATTTCGCTGATACTTCAGGCTCTGGGCTGTGCAGTCCTGTACTTTGTGATCGAGGCCATATGCAGGCACTCGTTCACAGAGGCGTGGACCTACATGACCACAAGGCCGCTTGTATTTGCTTATAATGCAGCGTTTATCTTTACGACGATGCTGATTGTTTATCTCTTCCGAAAGAGAATTTTCTGGCGTATCTTTGTGGGCAGCTTATGGCTGTTTCTGGGAATCGTAAACGGTGTGCTTCTTCTCAATCGTGTCACACCGTTTACAGGACCGGATGTGAAGAATCTGACAGATGGTCTCAGTATTGCAAAAAAATATCTGACCCATACCCAGATGACCATAGGTGCAGTTCTTCTGGGAATTGCGGTTCTGATCCTTCTGATCATCCTGATAAGGTCGCCGAAGTACAGAGGCAAGCTGAAATACAAGGTGAATATTCCGTTGGTCCTGGTCGGGGTCCTTGCCTTTGGAGGAATTACACAGCTTGCTCTGGAAAAAAGAGTTCTTTCCAATTATTTTGGAAACATTGCCATAGCTTATGAGGATTACGGATATCCTTACTGTCTGGCAACGACGATCTTTAATACCGGAATCAGTGCCCCGAGAGACTATTCCAAAAGCGAGATCAAAAGGATCGAGAAGTCGGAAGAAAATCTTCCGGAAACGAAAGAAGGCAGTCATCCGAATATTCTGTTTTTACAGCTGGAGTCCTTTTTTGATCCTACGCTGGTAAATTATCTGGAGCTGTCAGAAGATCCTATCCCGAATTTCAGAAAGCTGATGAAGGAGTATTCCTCCGGATATTATAAGGTACCTTCCGTAGGAGCCGGAACCGCAAATACTGAGTTTGAATCCATTACCGGAATGAGCCTTCATTATTTTGGACCGGGAGAGTATCCTTACAAGAGTATCCTTAAGGAAACTACCTGTGAGAGCGCACCGTATGTTCTGAAGAATCTGGGCTATACTGCTCATGCAGTACATAATAATGAGGCGAATTTCTACGGAAGAAGAAGTATTTTTCCGAATCTGGGATTTGATACCTTCACTTCGGCAGAGTATATGAAGGATGAAAACCAGAAGAACCCGTTGGGCTGGACCAAGGACAGTGTCCTCACCGATGAGATCGTCAAGTGTCTGGATTCTACAGAAGGGCCTGATTATGTATATACTATTTCCGTACAGGGACATGGAGATTATCCTTCAGAACCGGTACTGGAAAATCCGGAGATCACAGTTTCCGGGGCACCTACTGACGAGCTGAATAATAAGTGGGAGTATTATGTAAATCAGATCCATGAGATGGATAATTTTGTCAAAGAGCTGACTGACAGGCTGGCAGATTATCCGGAGGATGTGGTACTGGTCATGTATGGTGATCATCTGCCGACCATGGGACTGACCGTGGAGGATGTGGAGAATAAATATCTGTTCCAGACAGAGTATGTGATGTGGGATAATTTCGGACTTAAGGAAAAAGAAAGAAAATCTTGCGGCATACCAGATGGCAGCAGAGGTTATGGACCGTGTAGGTAATCCATGAGGGGAAATGTTTTCAAGTATCATCAGGCAAGAAGAAACACCAAAAATTATCAGGTGGATCTGGAGACCCTGCAGTACGATCTTCTCTACGGAAAGCAGTATACATATGACGGAGCGAATCTTTTTGAGCGGACAAAGATGCGTATGGGAATCTATGATACCACGCTGGATTCCATTCAGGTTGTGTCTGAGACGGATCACACCTATTATATCCAGGGAACAAACTTTACGCCGTCCAGCCAGGTGAAGATCAACGGAGAATGGTACGATACGGTTTACGTGAATCCTACCAAGCTGATCATTACCGGAAAGGAACTGGATGATTTTGACCGGCTCTCGGTAGTGCAGCGAAGCAACAGTTCCACAAGAAAGGCCATGACAAAGAGCCATGACCGGGCGGTCTATGCGCTGCTCGCTGACAGCAAGTGGAAGCTTGACAGTGAAAAGAGCAGTTCTGATACAGGGTCAATGGAGGAAACGGATACAGCGTCAGAAACGGAATCCACAGAAGATTCCGGTGAAGAAAACAGTACAGACAACCAGTAAATGGCATAGAAAAGATACTCCGATACAAAAAATGTCGGATAAAATATTACGATTAGGACTGGACATCTTCCACCACTATTATATAATGGTATCGTAACGAACAGGAGGGGAGAAGCTTTTCTCCCCAAAAGTTCTTTACGAATACATTATAGATAAGTGATGGTTTTTTTTATGAATTACGAAGAAGCAGTTGCGTATATTGAAGATATACCGAGATTTACTACTAAGAACAGCCTGGACCATACCAGAGAATGCTTAAGAAGACTTGGAGATCCGCAGAGGAAATTCCGTGTGATCCATGTGGCAGGAACCAACGGAAAGGGAAGTACCTGTGCTTTTATCACATCGGTCCTTCGGGAAGCAGGATATTCCTGCGGACTTTTTACATCTCCTCATCTGGTGGAGATCAACGAGCGTTTTCAGATCAACGAGGAAGTGATCGATGACGATACTTTCCTTCGTGCTTTTGAAAAAGTTAAAAAGCTTTCCGATGAGCTGGTTGAGGAGGGAAGCTATCATCCCACCTATTTTGAGACACTCCTTCTGATGGGAATGGTGATCTTTGCAGAAGCCGGCGTGGACTATGTAACACTGGAGACCGGTCTTGGCGGACGTCTGGATGCAACCACTGCTGTGGAGGATCCGGCAGCCTGTGTGATCACATCCATCAGCCTCGATCATATGCAGTATCTTGGAAATACAGTTTCCGAGATCGCAGGAGAGAAGGCAGGGATCATGGTGCCGGGGGTTCCGGTGATCTACGATGGAAATGATCCGGATGCGGCCGGAGTGATGCGTGAGCATGCAGAGAAGCTGGGATGTCCATATTATGAGCTGAAACGGGAAGACACAGAGATCCATAAGATCACAAAGGACGGAATCCGGTTTTCTCTTAAGGACGAGACATATGGCGATACCGTATTTGATATACCGTTTATCGCCCGTTATCAGGTTATGAATGCAGCGCTTGCGGTGAAAACCATTCAGGTACTGGAAGATCAGATTCCGGTATCTCTGGAGGCTCTGAAAGCTGGTATGGCAAAAACACGCTGGCAGGGAAGGATGGAAACGGTTCTTCCGGGTGTGATCGTGGATGGCGCACATAACGAAGACGGTGTTGAGAAGTTTGTAGAGACAGCAGAACATTTCCAGAAGGAATTTCCTCTGACTCTGCTGTTTTCCGCAGTGGATGACAAGGACTATACGGATATGATCCGCACGATCTGTAGCAGGATCCGTTTTCGACATGTGATCGTCACACAGGTAGGCGGATACCGTAAAGTTCCGGTAGAAGAGCTTGCAGAGATCTTCCGTGAAGACGGAGTACCGGAAGTGGAAGCAATAGAGGATGTTCCAGCAGCTTTTGAACGGGCAGTAAAGGAAAAAGGTGAGGATGGAATGCTGTTCTGTGTAGGATCCCTTTATCTGGTCGGTGAGATCAAGGCTGTGATCAGGAGGAAAAAATTATGATCGATTACGAAGAGGAACTGAAGAAATTTGAACCATGTCTGGATGTGGCAGATGTAGAAGGTGTCATTTATGACCGGGAGATCACAGATATCATGGATGTACTCCAGGAGATGCTGCGTGAGGTCAAGAGCAACAGACGTGTAAGATAAGGAGAAGTGGATGAACTGCATAAACTGTGGAGCGTTCCTGACGGATACAGATCTGGATTATTGTCCGCACTGTGGAGCCAATGTACTGATCCAGAAGAAGGTGGATTATCTTTCCAAGCTTTATTATAATCAGGGGCTGGAAAAAGCCAGCATCCGGGATCTGTCCGGGGCGATCAGCTGTCTGAAGCAAAGTCTTGCCTATGACAAACGGAATATCCGTGCAAGAAATCTTCTTGGTCTTGTATATTTTGAGACCGGTGAGGTGGTTGCCGCACTGAGTGAGTGGGTCATCAGCAAGAATATCCAGAAGAACCGAAATCTGGCTTCAGAATATATTGCCAGGCTTCAGGCAAACCAGAACAAACTGGAAACAATCAACGAAAGCATCAAGAAATATAACAATGCCCTCGCCATGTGCAGGGAAGGCCATGAGGATATGGCGGCCATCCGCCTGAAAAAGATCCTGTCCCAGAATCCCAAGCTGATCAAGGGGTATCATCTTCTTGCTCTGATCCAGATGAAGAATCAGGAGTGGAATAAGGCGAGAAGAACCCTGAAAAAAGCAGCCAGGATCGACAAGACCAATACCACCACACTTCGTTTTCTGCGTGAAGTTGACGAGCAGACGGGTGTTACCACAAAGATGGAAAAACGGCGTAAAGGCTTGTTTGGAAATGAAAAAAATGAGAATGATAATATTTCAGGAGAAATCGTTGTAAGGCCGTCGTCTTATAAAGAAAGATCAAAGATATCACTTTTCTTTACCACAGTACTTGGATTTGCGGCAGGGGCGGCAGCATTCTGGCTCCTTGTACTGCCGGCTGTGAAACAGGATATTTACAGGCAGGCCAATCAGCAGATCATACAGTACAGTGATTCTCTTTCCAGCCAGAGCGTGGAGCTTACCAAAGCTCAGGGAGAAGCTGCCCAGTCCAGTGATACGGCAGATGCAGTTGCCAAGCAGGCAGAGGAAGAGCAGAAACGCAGTCAGAGCTATGAGGCTTTGTTTAATGCATATACTGCCATGCAGCAGGAGGATCTGGATACAGCGGCGCTGGAACTACAGAAGGTATATGTGGATACACTGTCAGATTCTGCAAAGGGGATTTACAGTACTATCAGCGGAAAGACTGGTGTAAGCGGAATCGAGAGCGGAGCTTCTGGTGGAACGTCCAGTGCTGACAGCAGCACAGATGGAACGGCTGAAGCTGGAGCGGATGCCGCAGCTTCAGCGGGAGAAGATGCACAGAGCTCTGACGGAGATTCCGGAGAAGACAGCAGCTACAGTGACGGAGGAGATGAGGATTCCTCTTACGATGGAGGTTATACAGAATAAAAAAGATCATAACTCATACAGAGGAGAAACCTCGGATAAGGGGAATGTGCGTTGGCGCATTCCTCTTTTTTTACCCTTTGGTCATGAGAAATGGAATAAAAAATCAAAAATGGGGGAATGATAGAATGACATCAGGTTTTGAAAAATCCGGAACCGTGCTGACTGTACATCTTCCGGCGGAACTGGATCATCCGGCTTCTGATGAGATTCGGAGAGATTCAGACCGAATTATTGGACATAACTATATAAAAAATATGATTTTTGATTTCTCAGAGACCGTTTTTATGGACAGTTCCGGGATCGGTCTGCTGATGGGTAGGTACCGGGCACTTGGCATGAGGGGGAAATGTGTGCAGGTTGTCAATGTGAACAGTCATATTGCAAAGCTTTTACGGCTATCCGGAGTGGGAAAATATATTGAAATCTGTGGAATTAAAAAATCGGCAGGTGAACAGGAGGGTGTTTATGATGGAAAACACAAATGAAATGACGATCATTTTTGACAGCAGACCGGTAAATGAAGCACTGGCAAGAGTTGCTGTGGCTTCATTCTGCACACAGCTGAATCCTACGCTGGAGGAAATTTCGGATCTGAAGACCGCAGTATCGGAGGCAGTGACCAACTGCATCATACACGGGTATGAAGGGGAGATACATAAGATTCGGGTAGAATGTCGTCTCCGGGGGCAGGAGCTTCAGGTAGATGTGACAGATCACGGAGCCGGGATCCCGGATATCAAAAAAGCCATGGAGCCTCTGTTTACCACAAAGGCTGATAAAGACCGCTCCGGTATGGGGTTTACATTCATGGAGGCGTTTATGGATGAGCTTCAGGTGGAATCGGAGGTTGGCCGTGGAACTACAGTGCACATGAAAAAGATCATCAGGAGGTAACTATGGATCGTACTCTTGTCCTCATCGGGCGTGCACACCAGGGGGATAAAGCGGCAAGAGATCTTTTGTTTGAGGAAAATACAGGACTGATATACAGTGTGGCAAAGCGTTTTCTGGGACGAGGGGTGGAGATGGAGGATCTGTTCCAGATCGGTAGCATCGGACTTCTGAAAGCTGTGGATAAGTTTGACATGTCCTATGATGTGAAATTTTCCACCTATGCCGTTCCCATGATCATCGGAGAGATCAAACGTTATCTCAGGGACGACGGGATACTGAAGGTAAGCCGTTCTCTGAAGGAAAACCACTACAGGATCTATCAGGTGAGAGAAGCACTGACACGCCGGCTGGAGCGGGAACCTACGATGGGAGAAATGGCAGAGGAAATGGGAATTTCCATAGAAGAACTGGTAATGACCATGGAATCCGGTGCAGAAGTGGAATCTCTTCACAAAACGATCTATCAGGGTGAGGGAACGGAGATTTCTCTGATGGACAAGCTTCCGGAAAAAGAAAACCGGCAGGAAAAAGTACTGGACAGGATTTTTCTGGAAGAGATACTGGGGACTCTGGAGGCAAAGGAGCGGAGGTTGATCTATATGCGGTATTTTCAGAACATGACCCAGATGGAGATCGCCCATGAGCTTGGCGTATCCCAGGTACAGGTATCCAGAATGGAAAAGAGGATCCTGCGCAGTCTGCAGGAATCCGCAGAGAAAAAATAAAAGAGAGCCATGAGAAATGCTGCTGTTTTCTCATGGCTCCTTTTTGTGGGCAGCAGATTTAGTCAGACTGCTGCTTTTTTATGAAAAAGTACATTTTTGTATTTGGAAAGTGCTCCAAGAAGGATCATACCGATCACACCGGCTGAGATAAATTCGCCGGCTCCTACTGTGAGCATCATAAACGGGATAGGAAGGTTAATGCCATATCCGTAACGAAGCACAAGAGGAACGATCACAATGTTGGAAACGATCGGCGGGATCGGGGCTGTCCATTTGCCTGTATTGCGAAGCTTGTAGGTAAAGAATGCACCGATAAGTGTGGCAATACTTCCGAAAATGATGTCAACTGGAATCGCACCGCCAAGAAGATTGGCAATGATACATCCCACGAACAGTCCCGGGATGGCAGCCGGTGTGAAGAACGGAAGCACGGTCAGCGCCTCGGAAAACCGGATCTGAACTTCACCGAAGCTAAGTGGCGCGAATACCAGTGTCAGGACAACATATACAGCTGCAATGGCAGCTCCCTGTACCAGAAAATGAGTACCTTTGTTTTTCATGTTTTTTATTCTCCTTTAGTTTTGTTTTACGAGTGGAAGGTCACGAACACTCGGCACATTTATAGGCGGTGACCGCCTTGTAAGCCCTGTACGACCTTGGTTTTTGCGGGCTTTTGCAGCGAAACTGAGTATAGCATAAGGGGCGTGGAAATGCAAGGTACGATCCTGACTATTTGATAACCCTGGCCTGTGTGGACAGACCCTGGCTCTGAAACAGCTTTTTGTAAGAGGAAAGTCTGCTTGCCGGAACCTTTACAGTCAGTTTTTTGTAATTATTCTGACCTGCTCTTGTGAAGATATATTTACCTGAGCTTTTGGAAGTAAGACGTCCTGTCTGTATGGTGACAGAGGTAAGGGCCTTACAGTCACAGAAAGCTTTTGTGCCGATCGCAGAAACTCGGGAACCGATTTTTACAGTACGAAGACTTGTGCATCCCTGGAAGGCTCCGGCACCTATGCTTGTGATATTTCCTGAAATCGTTACCTGTTTCAGGTTTTTACAGTTTTTGAAGGCATTGGCTGCAATGGCTGTGACTTTGTAGGTTTTTCCGTTAGCTTTGACAGTGGCCGGAATCTTTGCAGTGACAGTATTGCGTGAACGTGGTCCCTTCAGTGCTACGGAAGTCCCGGTGGTATTGACTGTGTAGACATTATAAGCATCCCGGAATGTTTTTGAAGTCTGTGGCTTTGGTGTGGCTGCAGGAGTGATCTGGAAATTTAAGGTGATGGTTCCGTAGAAATGGTTATCACCGATGATCTTCAGGGTAGCAGTTCCTGCTTTTTTATTGTTCTGGTATGTCACATGATAATCATTGATGCCAGAAAGCTTTGCTTTTCCAAGAGTTACGGTTGGAACGGGCTTTATGTCAGAGCCTGTATAGGTATATGTTTTTTGGATCCCTGTTACAGCTGCATCGGAAATATTGCATGCATAGCTGATATTGTTTTTCTTGGCATACGTAACTGCGTAAGAGCCGTACGGAGCATGGATCTTGCAAAAATATGCATGAGAGCTGTCAGACCAGTAATAGCCGCACCACACAGCATCCGTTCCAATGCTTTTAACGGTATCAGGTATGTTGATCCTGGATAGCTTGTTACAGTAGGCGAAAGCTTCTTTTCCGATCTTTGTGACCCCTTTCTGGATGTCCACTTCTTTCAGCTCAGGAAGATAAACAAAGGCCCTTTCGGAAATACTTGTGATCCCGGGCTTTATTATTACCTTTCTGATCTGGTTTTTGATAGCTTTCCAGGAGGAATCGCTGGAGAAGGAAAACCAGCTTTTTGTTGAAGAGACCGGGTATCGGTTGTTTTCCTCTGTGGAAATAGAAAGTGGTCCGTAGCCGGAGATCGTAAGGATACCGTTTTTGAAATTCCAGGTTGCGTTGTCACCTGCGATATGGTAAGTTTTTTTGTCAGCTTTTCCGTTGTCGGAATTAATGGAATAAAAGTTCAAGGTGTTGGAGTTTGAAGCATAATAAACGACCCTGGAATCCTTTACCACAGGCTGACAGTCAGAAAACGGAGCAGCTGTTGTAAACTCTTTGCTGAGGCTCTTTCCCTTTCCGTCCACAAAAAGATAATGAAGGGTGCTGGAAGAGAGCGGATCATTAGCGGAAGAGTTTTTCTTGTTATCGTCGGAGACGTATTCTTCCCAGGAAATCATAAAACGGTTGTCATTTATTTTGGTGATCTTTACGCCCGCAAAGCTTTTTCCTCCGCCTGTAAAGTTGGTAAGCTTCCTGGTAGTGGTTGCTTTTTCGGAAAAGTCAGACATTGGTGTGACGGACAGATAAAGGTTATGAGGCGTGTTTTCAGATACCTTATCATATTTGGACTGATCGATGGAAGTGCCAACGCATAATACACTGTCAGAGGAAACAGCCATGCCGTCAACGCTTGCGTAGCAGGCCAGTGCCCACACAGAAGTATGTGAGCCTCCGTATGGCAAAAGCTCTATGGTGGTGCAGTCAAGTGTAGTGCTGTCGTATCTGGAAAGCTTTGTACATCGTGAACCCTCACTCTGCTCCAGTACGTAGAGATAAGAATCTTGTGATTTGATATACTGTGCAAAGGAATGCCACAGATCGCAGGAAACGATCTTTCCTTTCATGGTTGCCTGGTCGATCTCGGCCATAAGGAAGCCCTGATGTCCCTGACCGACAGAGGAATCCACATATCCTTCGTGACCGGTAACAACATAGAGCTTGCCGTTGCTTTCTGTCATTTCCACACAGCCATAGTCAAAGGGCGTGCGGACCTCACCGCCAAAAAGCTCCGGGTTACTGGTAATTGCTGCTGCACCGTTCCGGTTCCAGTTTGTATCGTAGCGGATAACGCGGATGACCTCAGCGGAATCGTTTTCTTTGTTGTTTGTCTGGCCTTCTACCAGATAATATCCGTCAGATCCGGCATAAAAGCCACCCCACAGTGGAAGCTCCATGTTGATCTTGCGCTTGCTTCTGATCTTCAGATCATTATCGTAATATTCAACGCCGACAGAATTTTTCTGGTGGAAGACCCTCATGTATCCGCCGGAAACAGGAATAAGATCAGAGGTACGGCGTAACCTGACATTGAGATTGTCCTGTGCGGTTGGCGTAAGAGAGCCTGCCCGGGCTGTCTGTGGAAACAGGATCAGACAGAAGCAAAGACAGCAGAACAGAAATAGCAGAGATGTTAATTCTTTTAGCTTTTTCATAAGTTTCTCCTTTGTATGTGTTTTTAGATGATCTCCTGTTTAGATTATAATTCATGGGACAGAATTTACAATACAAAATCGGGAGTTATGGAACTTTCGATCCTCAGGATTTCTGTAAATTCTGTTCACAAAAACATCTTGAGGAAATACTGCCGGTGGGCAGTAACATCAGCAGCAGGAACCTTATGGAAACAGGGGCTTTTTTCTTGACAGCTTTTTGTGATATTGATAAAATATATTTCAGTATATAGGTTAAAGGGGCATTGGTTTTGATCTAAATCGATGTCTCTTTATTTTATGTATCACACACATTACACCAGGGAGGTAGAAAGATGTTAAAAGTATGGATCGCAGGTGCCAACGGACAGATCGGACGGGCACTGAATGATGTTCTGGATCCAATGCAGATCGAGACTCTGAACACAGATCTTGATGAGCTGGATATCACAGACACAGATGAAGTGATCAACTTCGGTTCCATTAACCGTCCGGATGTGATCATCAACTGCACCGGTATCACAGATACCGATGAGTGTGAGAAGAATCCGGAACATGCATACCGTGTCAACGCACTGGGAGCAAGAAACTTAAGCATCGTGGCAAGAAAATGCGGGGCAAAGATCGTCCAGCTTTCCACAGATGATGTTTTCGACGGAAAGAGCAAAAAACCGTATACAGAGTTTGACGATACCAATCCGCTGACTGTTTACGGCCGTTCCAAGAGAGCCGGAGAGAACTATGTAAAAGAGTTTACACACAAACATTTCATTATCCGAAGCAACTGGGTATACGGAAAAGGCGGAAACAATTTTGTAAACCGTGTGCTGGAGACAGCAGAAAAAGGCCAGGCGCTTTCCGTTGCTTCGGATCAGTTCGGATCACCGACCAGCGCCAAGGATCTGGCAAGAATGATCCTGTATCTTATCGATACCAACGAATATGGAACTTATCACGTAACCTGCAGCGGTGTATGCAACCGTTATGAGTTTGCAACCGAGATCCTTCGCCTTGCAGGAAAGGAGATCGAACTGAGATCCGTGCCGACAGAGCAGTCAGATCTTTCTTCTGTCAGACCGCCATATGCTGTCCTTGATAATTTTATCCTCCGTATTATTGAAGTGTATGACATGCCGGACTGGAAAGCATCGCTGAAAGAATATATGGATGAAAGAGCGGAGGACTAGAATGAAAGAGAAAAATATAAAAGAGAAAACACAGCAGAAAAAGAAAATGGGCCTTACCACGAAGATCTTTGTGGCGCTGATCGCAGGTGCGATACTGGGAATCATTCTCTGTTACCTGGTTCCTGACAGCAGCTTCAAGAAAGATGTGATCGTGGAGGGAATCCTTTATGTGATCGGACAGGGATTTATCCGTCTGATGAAAATGCTGGTTGTACCGTTGGTATTCTGTTCCCTTGTCTGCGGAAGTATGTCCATCGGTGATACCAAGAAGCTTGGAACCGTAGGTGTGAGAACACTGGTATTTTATCTGGCGACTACAGCTCTGGCTGTTTCGGTTGCTCTGACGGTAGGTAATCTGATCAACCCGGGTGTGGGACTCGATATGAGCTCTATTCAGTCCTCAGCTTCCTCTGTGGAGACTATGGAGGCTACCTCTCTTACGGATACCATCCTGAATATCATTCCGGACAATCCGATCAATTCCCTGGCAAGCGGAACCATGCTTCAGGTTATCGTATTTGCCCTGATCGTGGGTGTGATCCTTGCGAAAATGGGAGAGCGCGCAGAGACAGTAGCGAACTTTTTCAGCCAGTTCAATGACATCATGATGGAGATGACCATGATGATCATGGCACTTGCACCGATCGGTGTATTCTGCCTTATCAGCAGAACCTTTGCAAACATCGGTTTCAGCGCATTTATCCCGCTGGCAAAATATATGATCGGTGTTCTCCTTGCACTGGCAATCCAGTGCTTCGGCGTATACCAGATCCTGCTGAAGATCTTCACAGGACTGAATCCGATAAAATTCATCAAGAAATTTTTCCCGGTTATGGCATTTGCATTCTCAACAGCTACATCCAATGCCACGATCCCGATGTCCATTGATACTCTGTCCAAAAAAGTGGGTGTTTCCAAGAAGATTTCTTCATTCACCATTCCTCTTGGAGCTACCATCAACATGGACGGTACCTCTATCATGCAGGGTGTTGCCGTAGTATTTGCGGCACAGGCCTTCGGTATCCACTTAAGTCCGATGGATTATGTGACAGTTATCGGAACTGCAACCCTTGCTTCCGTAGGAACTGCCGGTGTACCAAGTGTTGGTCTTGTTACCCTGACCATGGTATTTAACTCTGTAGGACTTCCGGTTGAGGCCATTGGTCTGATCATGGGTATTGACCGTATCCTGGATATGACCAGAACAGCGGTTAACATTACCGGTGATGCAGTCTGCACAACCATCGTTGCACACCAGAACGGTGCGCTGGATAAAAACGTGTTCAACGAATCAAACTAAATATCCGGTTCAAAAAAAGATCCGACCCTGTCGGGTGAGAAAAAACGAAAAACGGCTGTACATATCGTAAGAGCGATATGTGCGGCCGTTTTTTTACTGGATCAGGTAAGTCCCCTGCTTATTCCTGTTCCAGAACACCCATGACAGAGGGCAGTTCTAGCTGCTGATAGGTGTGAAGGATCTTTTCCAGCTCAAAGATAGCAGGGGTAAGAAACTTATTCTTATGATAGACCAGCTTGAATTTCCGATTCCATTCCCCTGCTTCGTTGCAGAAGACCCGGACTGAACGGTGACGGATCTCATGATGCATAAGACGGATGGACATAACAGAGAGCATCTGGTTATACAGCACTGCGTTCAGCAGTGCCTGCGGACTGTTGGCTTCCCAGGCAGTCCGGATCTTCAGATCATGGCGAAGGGTGTAATCCTCAAAAAGCTGTCTGGTACCACTTCCATATTCCCGAACTGCAAATTTCTGGTTGTTCAGCTCCTGGACATGGATGCGTCCTCTGCGGTAAAACGGATGCTTTTTTCCGGCGGCAAGGACCAGACAGTCGTCGATGATGGGAAGAACGACAAGGTCCGGGGAATGGATCTCACCTTCTACCACAGCAGCGTCCAGCTCAGAACGCAGAAGCTTCTGCTCGATATTTTGCGTGTTGGTGACAAAGGAGTAAACGTCAAGGTCCGGGATTTTTTTCTGCAGATCCAGGATAATGGATGGGGTCAGGCAGGTTCCCACAGTGAGGGTGGAGCCAAGCTTCAGGGTGGAAGACTGTCCCTGGTTCTGCATCAGCTCTTCCAGCTGCTGAAACTGGCGGATCATTTCACGGGCATGGGGAAGAAGAAGCTTTCCCCGTTCTGTGAGATAAAGCTTTTTTCCAAGACGTTCAAAGAGAAGGCCGTTATAATGAGCTTCCAGCTCACGGACGGCCTGACTGACTGTTGGCTGGGAAAGATAAAGATGTTTGGCAGCAGCACTCATGGAGCCCTGTTCCGCAACGGCCGCAAAAACAGTGAGATGGCGGATGGTCATATGGAATCTCCTTTTATTGTAAATTGATATATAGGTAAAACCTATCATTTTTATAAAATAATATCATTTCTCAAATACATCTTCAAGTGGTATAGTAGGAAGTACGTGAAAACGATTTCAACATTGCAAAATACAGGGCAACGATACCGTGGGAAAGTATCGGAATGCCGGTGAGACCAGGAGGAGGAAATATGTCAGCATTAACTGTAAGCAAAGAGGAAGAGAAAAGACTGAAAGGGCAGGGGTTTTTAAATAACCGGGGAACCGATGAATTTTCTGCACGGGTGATCACTGTAAACGGAAAGGTGACAGCGGCACAGCACAGATGTATGGCGGAAGCAGCAGAGAAATTCGGCAACGGAAATCTTACCTACACGACCAGGCTTTCCGTGGAGATCCAGGGAATCCCCTACGAAAAGATCGAAGAGTTTCAGGAATTTATTGCGAAGGAAGGTCTGGAGACAGGAGGAACAGGAGCAAAGGTCCGACCGGTAGTATCCTGCAAGGGAACCACCTGTCAGTATGGACTTCTGGATTCCTATGCAATTTCAGAAGAGATTTTCCGGAGATTCTATAAAGGCTACCGTCAGGTTGCACTGCCGCATAAATTTAAGATCGCAGTAGGCGGATGCCCGAATAACTGTGTGAAACCAAATCTGAACGATGTGGGGATCATCGGACAGAGGATTCCGCACTTTGACAGCGAGGCATGCAAGGGCTGCAAAAAATGTGCCATTGAAGCTGCATGTCCAAACAAAGTGGCGAAAGTCGTTGACGGGAAACTGCACATTGATGAGGAGCTTTGCAGACACTGCGGAAGGTGTGTGGGAAAATGATCCATTCCATTCCATCCCGGACGGTACCTACGGAATTCAAGATCTATATCGGTGGACGCTGGGGAAAGAAAATTTCTCATGGAAAGGCCCTGAACCGGATCTTTACGTCAGAGGAAGAGGCACTAGATGTTATTGAGAAGGCAATCCTGCTTTTTAAGGACCAGGGATTAAAGGGAGAACGTTTTGCCGAGACTATAGAACGAATTGGATTCGAAAATGCAGAAAAACAATTATTGGAAAAAAATCTTCTGGAAAGAAAAATGGAAATTTTGTCCAAATAGAGATATAAAAAACTTCCTATTATATAAGCTGTCTGAAACTGAAAAAATGCGAGCAATAATATAAAAAAATTTTTATCCCATTTATATAAATTTTTATTATATCACAATATTAACAAAAAACTAAGTGAAAATTCTATTTGAAATATGCAAAATAATGTGATAAAGTATTAACAATACATGAACGGAGGTAAAAAGAGTGGAAAACTACATGTATTTGGTGCCGGTGGCAGCAGTACTGGCACTTCTGTTCGCAGCATACCTTGCAGCGAAGGTCAGCAAGCAGGATGCAGGAACAGACAGAATGAAGGAGATCGCAGGTGCGATCGCAGAAGGTGCCCGCGCCTTCTTAACAGCAGAGTACAAGATCCTGGTTATTTTTGTAGCCGTACTTTTTGTACTGATCGGAATCGGAGTTGGAAGCTGGGTAACAGCAATCTGCTTCGTAGTAGGTGCTCTGTTTTCAACAATCGCAGGATACTGCGGTATGACCGTTGCAACAAAGGCTAATGTAAGAACAGCAAATGCAGCAAAAGAGGGAGGAATGAACAAGGCTCTTTCCATTGCATTCTCCGGCGGTGCTGTTATGGGTATGTGTGTTGCAGGTCTTGGTGCACTGGGTGTCAGCGTTGTGTATATCATCACAAAGAACGTTGACGTACTTTCCGGATTCAGCCTTGGTGCTTCTTCCATCGCACTGTTTGCACGTGTTGGTGGTGGAATCTATACAAAGGCAGCTGACGTAGGAGCTGACCTTGTAGGTAAGGTTGAGGCAGGAATCCCGGAGGATGACCCTCGTAACCCGGCTGTTATCGCGGATAACGTAGGTGATAACGTAGGTGATGTTGCCGGTATGGGTGCAGACCTTTTTGAGTCCTATGTAGGATCTCTGGTATCTGCCCTTACACTTGGTGCGGTAGCCGGAGCAGTTTCCGGTGTTCTCTATCCGCTGGCTATTGCAGGCTGTGGACTGATCGCATCCATCATTGCAACATTCTTTGTAAAAGGTGATGATAATTCCAATCCGCAGAAAGCCCTCACAAGAGGAAGCTATGTATCTGCAGCACTTGTTATCATCGTGTCCCTGATCCTCAGCAAGACTCTCTTCGGAGACATGAAGGCAGCCATTGCTGTGATCGCAGGTCTTGTTGTCGGTGTCATCATCGGAAACATTACAGAGTATTACACATCTGCAGATTATAAACCGGTTCAGGGAATCGGCGAGCAGTCTGAGACAGGTGCAGCTACAACTATCATCAGTGGTATCGCAGTAGGTATGAAATCTACAGCATTCCCGATCCTGCTGATCTGTGTTGGTATTTTTGTAGCATACGGTGTGGATGGATTATACGGAATCGCTCTTGCAGCAGTTGGTATGCTTTCCACAACAGGAATCACAGTTGCCGTTGACGCGTATGGACCCATCGCTGACAATGCCGGTGGTATTGCAGAGATGTCAGGTCTGGATGAGTCAGTTCGTGAGATCACAGATAAGCTTGATTCTGTAGGTAACACAACAGCAGCTATGGGTAAAGGCTTCGCAATCGGTTCCGCAGCTCTTACAGCGCTTGCTCTGTTTGTATCTTATGCGAATGCAGTAAATCTGGATGCAATCAATATCCTTGCTCCTCGTGTTACGATCGGTATCTTTATCGGTGGTATGCTTACATTCCTCTTCTCGGCCTTCACAATGGAATCCGTTTCCAAGGCTGCTTACAAGATGATCGAGGAAGTAAGACGCCAGTTCCGTGAGAAACCGGGTATCATGAAGGGAACTGAGAAACCGGATTACAAATCATGCGTTGCGATCTCCACAACAGCAGCTCTTCACGAGATGATGCTTCCTGGAATCATGGCGGTCGTTGTTCCGGTTATCGTAGGTGTTGTTCTTGGCGTTGAGGCTCTTGGAGGACTTCTTTCCGGTGCTCTTGTAACAGGTGTACTGATGGCGATCTTCATGTCCAACGCAGGTGGTGCATGGGATAATGCAAAAAAATACATCGAGACAGGTCATCATGGCGGAAAAGGCAGCGAGGCGCACAAAGCAGCCGTTGTCGGCGATACAGTCGGCGATCCGTTCAAAGATACATCAGGGCCTTCCATTAACATCCTGATCAAGCTTATGACTATTGTATCACTGGTATTTGCTCCTCTGTTCTTATCCATCGGAGGACTTCTGTAAATATCATTTCAGAAAAAAAGTAAACCCATATTATATAAAAAAAGCTCTTTGCAGAGAAATCTGCAGGGAGCTTTTTTTGTGCGACAGGCGGCGGAATTGTACGGATATGAGAGTGTGCTCTGGTTATGCTTCAGTTTCTGGATTTTCTGTTCGTGCAGCCTGTTCGATCAGTGTCCGGTTTACATCATCCTCATAGGTCCGCATCTGCACCTGCATAGGTGTGGGATCATCGCTTAGCTTCAGATGCCCGAAATGATTAAAGAAGATCAGTACGCCGAGGCCGATCCCGATGGAGTAGGAAATTTCCAGGATGGTAAAGCCGGAGGAACTTTTTCCCGTAACAAGAGTGTAAAACTGGCTAAAAAGGCTGCCCATATCTACGTCATTATTAAAGGTCATAATGGAAAAAGCGGCGCCGAAAAAGGAAACCAGGCATACAAAAAGGATTTTTACATACCGGAGAATTTTTCCTGTGGCAGAGCTGATGCGGTAGGTGATGATAAAATCCGTTTCCCCGATGGGAGAAATATCAATGGAGGGTTCCAGCTTCTGGATCTTTTTCAGAAGATCCGAGACAGACATCACATAGCGTCCGGGCTTTTTCGCATCCAGAACGATCACAGGCATGACCCGCAGATGATTGAGGATTTTGGGGTCACTCATGGAAAGTGCAGCGATATCCTGAAGATATACATGTGGGTTGGTGACTTCAATGTTCTGATCCAGCTGCAGATAAAGAGTATCACTCATGAGAAAAAACTCCTTTCCCGGAATATTATTTTTTCATTTTTGGACGGAAGAAGAGACTGGCCAGATAAGAGAAGATCAGGGCGGAGGAAACTCCGGCAGCACAGGCAGTGAAGCCTCCTGTAAAAAGCCCAAGGATGCCGTCTTCTTCAATGGCTTTTTTCATACCCTCCCATAATACATGTCCGAAACCGATCAGCGGGACGGAGGCCCCGGCACCTGCAAAATCCACCAGCGGCCGGTAGACGCCAACGGCACTTAACAGGGCGCCGCTACATACCAGAAGTACCATCACACGGCCAGGCATCAGCTTTGTCTTGTCCAGAAGGATCTGAATCAGGGCACAGACAAGGCCGCCGAACCAGAATGCGTTAAAGTAATCCATGCTCATACCTCCATATGCTCGATGACAACTCCGTGGGCAATACCCGGAATACTGTCACCTTCATTAAAGCTTACTTTGGAAAGAAGCGCTCCTGTTGGTACAAAAAGGATCCGCTTCCATTCTCCGGATACAATCTTCGGAAGGATGTAGGAGGCAAGGACTACAGCAGAACAGCCGCAGCCGCTTCCTCCTGCGTGGGTGTCCTGAGAAGGATCGTCATAGATCAGGATACCGCAGTCTTTATGAATGGGAGAAAGCCGGATATTTTGTTCCTCCAGAAGATCCAGGAGAATTTTTTGCCCGATGATCCCCAGATCCCCGGTAAAGACGGCATCATAATCCGAAGGCGTCCGCCCGAAATCCGAAAAGCTTCGTGCAATGGTATCGCAGGCTGCAGGAGCCATACAGCCTCCCATGTTCATGGAATCCCTGAGACCGTAATCCATCACACGACCGGCAGTAAGGCCGGTGATAGCAGCACAGCCTTTGCCGGAGCGCAGAGGAGCTTTTTCTCCGGGAGGAGATGTACTTAGGATACAGGCACCGCTTCCGGTTACTGTCCAGGTGGCAGAAAACGGCCGCTGGTTTCCGTATCCCAGAGGAAAACGAAATTCTTTTTCCGCACTTGCGAAATGGCTGGAGGTGGCACATAAGACCCGTGTGCCGAATCCGGCGGTCAGAGCAAGGGAACCGAGAGAAAGTGCTTCCCCTATGGTGGAGCAGGCGCCGTAAAGACCGTAAAAGGGAATTCCAAGTCCAGCGGAGCCGAAACAGGTGGCTGATGTCTGAGCGAGAAGATCTCCGGCGAACATCAGATGGATATCTTCGGAGCTCAGTCCGGCTTTGCTTATGGCCTGAGTGGCAGTTTCTTTCTGCAGTGTGCTTTCCGCAGATTCCCAGGTGTCACAGCCAAACATGGGATCTTCACAGACCAGGTCAAAAAGATTTCCAAGAGGACCGTCCGCCTCTTTCTGACTGACGATGGATGCGGCGCTTTCGATATACAAAGGCTGTGAAAATGCAATGCTGGCTGCGCCAAGTCTGAGATTTTTGCTCATGATATCACCTCCAGGATCTTCAGGATATAATAGATCACACCCAGTCCCCAGGCGCTTAAGATGCCGTAGAGGATCACAGGGCCTGCAATAGTAAAAATCTTGCACCCTATGCCGAAAACCTGTCCTTCTGCCCGGAACTCAATGGCGGATGCAGCCACTGAGTTGGCGAATCCGGTAATGGGAACAAGACTTCCTGCACCGCCGAATTTGCCGATTTTGGGATAAATACCAAAGCCTGTGAGAAGGACGCTTAAGAGAATGAGAAGGACAGAACACCAAGTTCTGGAATCGGAAGCATCTGCACCGAGAGCCTGTGCTGTGTTTAAGATAACCTGTCCAAGAAGACAGATCAGTCCGCCTGTGAGAAAAGCTTTTGCCATATTCAGTGGCAGACTGTGGGTGGGAGTAAGCTGCTTGACATATTGTTCATATTTTTTTGGGTTGATATTTTGCATATGGAAAATCCTTTCGTGAGATGGTAGAGTGACAGTAAGAATTACATCCAGCTCATGGCATAATAAAACAGGGAGCCTAGGGCTTTTCCGGCAGCAATGGAAATTATTACCGGAGAAAGCCCCTGAGAGAGCTTCAGCCGTCTGGCAAAGACGGGAAAGACTTTTGCAATCTCTGCCAGTGCAAGGATCCAGCCGCCCAGGAAAATTCCGAAAAATACTCCGCAGACAGCCAGGAAAAAAGGTCCCAGCGGAATTCTGATCGGAAGCAGGGTGACGACGGTTCCGGCAACTGTTCCCAGAAGTGTCAGATCTTCATAAAGAAAAATCTGGTCAGCTGTATGCGTGATACCTGCATAGCGGGGAACAATGGAAAGGCCGATCAGCAGTCCGGAGACACCTCCTGCAACGATGATCCCGGCACAGAAACCGATAAAGCACAGAATCAGCTGTTGAAGCATGGACAGAACCTCCTTGTGGGATTGTATGGGAATAGTATGAGAAAATATAAATTTTTTATGCGAAAATCTTAAAAAACAAGAATATCTGTACATTTACGGACAGAGATAGTATAATAAAAAGGAATATGGACAGCGGCGGACAGGCGCTGTCTTTCTCAATCAAAAGAAAAAACAGTGTCAGGAGGACGGATATGCAGGATGCTTTTTCACGTATGGAATTGCTCGTTGGAAATACAGGTGTAAAAAAACTCAGCAGGGCGAAAATTGCAGTATTCGGTCTTGGCGGAGCCGGATCACAGGTGGCAGAGTCACTTGCGCGCTGCGGTGTGGGGAGTCTGACACTGGTCGATCATGAAAAGATCACATTGACGAATATCGGAAGCCAGGTGCTGGCACTTCATTCTACTCTGGGAATGAGCAAGGTAGAGGCGGCCAAGAAGAGAATCCGGGATATTGATGAGAATATTTTGGTGCATACCTACGAAACCTTTTATAATGAGGAGACTGCGGGAATGTTTGAATTGCGTTCCTTTGATTATATTGTGGATACAATGGGAATACTGTCGTCAAAACTGCTTCTGATCAGCAGAGCAAGGGAGGAACGTGTGCCTGTGATCTCCTGCCTGGACATCGGGAACAAGATAGACCCGTCCAGACTTGAGGTTGCGGATATCAGCAGGACCACAGTATGCCCGGCGGCCAGGATCATAAAAAAAGAACTGCGTAAACAGGGAATACGTAAACTTAAAGTACTGTATTCCAGAGAACAACCGGCAAAAGAAAAGCTTTTCAGACGGAGAAGAACTATGGTGAAGAAGCCTGCCGAAGGAAATATTTCCTTTGTGACAGGGACTGCGGGATATCTGCTGGCGGGAGAAGTTGTGCGGGATATACTGTCAGCCGGAAACGTTTCACACAGCTGACAGCAAATGAGAAATTGAGCGCAGATCACGGACAGATCCAGTTCATGAGCATGAGTCAAGGCGGAACAGTAATGTCTGCTTTACAGAAATAAAACAGAAAGACTGAGGAAATAAAAAGTGAATTCAGAAATCATAAAAAAGTTCTGCGATCTTCTTGGAGAAGAACGTGTTTTTACAGGCGAAGCAATGAGCCGTCATACAACTTTTAAGATCGGAGGTCCGGCGGATTATTTTCTGATGCCGGATAAAGACACAGATGTGGGGCGTATCGTAAAAATCTGTAAAGAAAGTGCGATCCCTTATTTTATCCTCGGAAACGGAAGTAATCTTCTGGTAGGAGACGGCGGTTACCGTGGCGCGGTTATCCAGATCTACAAAAATATGTCTGCCGTTACCGTAGAAGGAACAGAGATCACCGTACAGGCCGGTGCGCTGCTTTCATCGGTGGCAGCAGCAGCAAAAAATGCAGCTCTTACAGGCTTTGAGTTTGCAGGCGGGATCCCGGGAACTATGGGCGGTGCGGTTGTGATGAATGCAGGTGCCTATGGCGGCGAGATGAAGGATGTTCTTACAGAGGTAACTGTGATGGATGAGGAGGGAGAGATCGTTACCCTTCCGGCAGATAAACTGGAACTGGGATATCGTACCAGCATCATCAAAACCGCAGGTTATATCGTGCTGGAAGCAAAGCTGCAGCTGAAGGAGGGAAATCCGGAAGTGATCCGTGAGACCATGAAAGATCTGACGATCCGTCGTACCACCAAACAGCCGTTGGAGTATCCCAGTGCTGGAAGTACCTTTAAGAGACCGGAGGGATATTTTGCAGGTAAGCTGATCATGGACAGCGGTCTTGCTGGATATCAGGTAGGTGGTGCACAGGTTTCTGAGAAACACTGTGGCTTTGTGATCAATGCAGGCGGTGCAACTGCCAGGGATGTCCGCACGCTGATGGATAATGTCAGGGATATCGTTTATAAGAAATATGGAGTTACGCTGGAACCGGAGGTGAAGTTCCTGGGTGATTTTGAAGCCTGATGACCATTTCTGGTACATCGTTTTCAAAATAATTATACCACGTACTTGTCTGTGGATCCGATCACACAGACCTAAAAGGCTCAGCGTAGTCCGGCTTTCAGGTACCCAGGATACGAAACAGAGGGAACAGGAATGCGTATGTACGCTTTATATATAACGGAAGAAGAAATGGAAAGGAAGAGAGACTATGCGTTTTGTGATCGTTACAGGAGTGTCAGGAGCAGGAAAAACAGCTGCACTTAAAATGTTGGAGGATATGGGATATTTCTGCGTGGATAATCTTCCAATCCAGCTTCTGGAAAAATTTGCTTCCCTTCTTCCTGAGATGCAGAGCGAAAATGTTAGAAATGTGGCTCTGGGGATCGATGCCAGAAGCGGAAGTGCCCTTGATGAACTGGAAGTAGTTCTGGACCGTATGAAGCAGACCGGGTATGATTACGAGATCCTGTTTATGGATGCAGAGGATTCTGTCCTTGTAAAACGCTATAAAGAATCTAGAAGAAGCCACCCGCTGGCAAGAGCAGGGAGAGTGGATGAGGGAATCCGCCTGGAACGTGAGAAAACAAAATTTCTCCGGAAACGTGCGGATTATATCATTGATACCAGCCATCTGCTTACCAGGGAGCTTCGCCAGGAAATCGAAAAGATCTTTGTGGATGACAGAGAGTTCAGCAATATCATGATCTCTGTGCTTTCCTTCGGCTTTAAGTATGGAATCCCGGCAGATGCAGATCTTGTGTTTGATGTGCGATTTCTTCCCAATCCCTATTATGTGGATGAATTGCGTCCTCTGACAGGCCTTGACGATGAAGTGTTCAATTATGTGATGGCCAGTGATACGGCGAAAGCCTTCGCGGACAAACTGGAGGATATGATCCGTTTTCTGATCCCTAACTACATTAAAGAAGGGAAAACAAGCCTTGTGATCGGTATCGGATGTACAGGGGGGAAACATCGTTCTGTTACGATTGCCAGAGAACTTTTTTCCAGGCTTTCCAAATCGGATGAATACGGCATCCGCCTGGAGCACAGGGATGCGGAGAAGGACAGACTTCTGAAAAAATAACTGCCGCGATGAAAAGTGTGGCAGGGAAACAGTAAAAGAGGGTTCGGGATGTCATTTTCAGGAAAAGTCAAAGAAGAACTTGCAGGACAGCTTAGTCTGGCCAGGCACTGTCAGGTGGCAGAACTGGCGGCACTGCTCTGCGGCTGCGGCCGTGTGGAAAAAATGTCGGATGGAAACAGAAAACTATGGATCCAGACAGAAAATGAAGCAGTTGCAAGAAAAAGCTTTACATTATTGCGAAAAACCTTTAATATAGAGACAGCGATTGTTATCCGGGAAGGGTCTCATCTCAAACGGGGTAAGGTATATCTTGTTGAGGTTACGGATCCTGCCAGAACAGAGGAAGTACTGCAGGGGACAAAGCTTTCTGTGGATAACGAAACCGGTTTACTTGAAATGGATAATTCGCTTGTGGTTCAGATGAACTGTTGCAAGCGGGCATTTATTCGCGGTACTTTTTTGTCGTCCGGTTCGATCAGTGATCCAGAGAAAGGGTATCATTTTGAGATCGTGTGTCCGGACAGCAGGAAAGCAGAACAATTACAGGGGATTATCCGCAGTTTTCACGTAGAAGCTAAAATTGTGGTGCGCAAGAAATCATATGTGGTCTATGTGAAGGAAGGCGCGCAGATCGTTGACATGCTGGCAGTCATGGAGGCGAACGTAGCCCTTATGGATCTGGAGAACATCCGGATACTTAAGGAAATGCGTAACACGGTAAACCGTAAGGTGAACTGTGAGGCTGCGAATATCAATAAAACGGTAAATGCGGCAGTGAGACAGGTGGAAGATATACAGCTGATCAGTAGAACTATCGGCTTTGAGAGCTTAAGCGATGGACTGGCACAGATAGCCAGGCTGAGACTGCAGTATCCGGATGCCACACTGAAAGAATTAGGTATGATGTTGAATCCGCAGGTGGGCAAATCAGGTGTGAATCACCGGCTTCGCAAGCTGAGTGAGATCGCAGATGAGCTGCGGGAGAACAAGGAGGAGCTATTATGATTAAAAAACCAATCACTATCAACTTATCCACTGGACTGGAGGCAAGACCTGTAGCACAGCTTGTTCAGGTGGCAAGCCAGTTTAACAGTGAAATTTATGTTGAGATTGGCAAAAAAAGAGTCAATGCAAAGAGCATTATGGGAATGATGACCCTGGGACTTGACGCTGGAGAAGAGATTACACTGTCTGCCAACGGTGATGATGAGAATGCAGCGATGGAGAGTATTGAACAGTATTTAAGCAACCAGTAATCAGTTGGGACAGAGCAGTCCGCGGAAAAGGGTAGATTCCTGCGGATGTGGAATATAAAGGGATACAGACGGAAAGGAAGACCGATTCCCGCTGTATCCCTTTCCGCTTCAAAGTACCTACAAATATGAAAGAGGAAGATTACCTATGTCAAAAGTATTGAAATTTATCGTACATTTTGTTGTGATATGCACACTGATCTGTGTACTGGGACTTGTTCTTCCGCCGTTCTTCGGGGTGAGAACAGTGATCGTGGATAAATCCGATAAGGCAACGAACCTCCCAGTCGGATCTGTTACATATGCGATCCCGGAGAAGAGTTCTGCGATCAGCGCAGGTACTCCGATCCTTGTACAGAAAGATTCCGAGACATATAAATATACGATCACCAATCTCGATGCCTCCAAGGGAACCGGAACAGTAACAGATCAGTCCGTTTCCGGAGGAAAGACTTTTACCATTAAGGTTGGAGATTATGTTCCAAAAGTTGTAGTTACCATTGGCTATGTGGGATATCTTATGGTGGCTACAGAAAGTATTGAAGGCCTGATCATTCTTGGTCTGGTCGTATTGTTCCTGATCATCCTGTATGTGATCGCAGAGCTCTGGAAGAAAGAGCCGGATGATATTGAGGAAGATGTGAACGATCCGGAACCGGGTTATGTGAAGTCCAGGAAAGAACTGAAGCAGGAAGAAAAAGCACGTGCCAGAAGAATGAAGGAAGAAGAAAAAGAGATCATTCAGGAAGAAAAGGCACGAAAACACAAAAATAAAAAAGCAGATAAGCGTAAGGTCCGTACGGGCGGTTTCGTAGATGAGATTGACGAAGAGGATGTTACAGGCTATTCGGAGAATAAAAAGAAGGCTGCCATACAGCAGACTGCACAGACTGCCGCAAGTGAAGCTCATGCGGAACTTAAGAAAGAGATTGCAGCAGCCACTTCAGAAGAAGCAGATATGCTTTCCAGACTGGAAATGGCAGAACGTACGGTTGAAGAAAACAGAAAGCCGCATCCGGCCGGAAAGGTCGAAGAGGTTCCGGAAGAGGAAGAGGAGCCGGTTACCATTGGAAGCCTTGCGATGCCGTCTTATTCCGCAGCGCAGCTTGCAAGCCGCGTAAAGAAGGCCGGTGATGCACCGGATATCGTTAAGGATGACATCACGAAGGTTACACTGTTTGATTACTCGGATATCATCAGTGGTGATGTGGACGATATGGAAGAATAAAATAAGTACCTATTATATAAGAAGAAAATGGTTCAGAAATGAGCCATTTTCTTCTTTTTTAAAAAAAATCAAAAAATTTAAAAAAGGCTTGCATTCTGAAGAATCATCGTATATACTAATCCTTGCTGTGACATTGATAGCTATGAAGCGCGAGGTTGCTGCCACACTGGCAGGTTTTCCGTGGAGCGAATGTCAAGTTAGGAAACTGACGACAAGTCACTGTACAAAGTTCAATAACCATCTTGGGATGGGACGTGTGTGCAAATATACCATGACACACACGGAGATGTGTACAGTCGCCGCTTGTCGTACTGCTATATAAGTACGAATAGGAGGAGACTTTTTTTATGGCAAATCAGGTAATGAGAATCACATTAAAGGCATATGATCATCAGCTCGTTGATGCATCTGCAGCAAAGATCATCGAGACAGTAAAGAAGAACGGAGCAATGGTAAGTGGACCGGTTCCGCTTCCTACTAAGAAAGAGGTTGTTACAATCTTAAGAGCTGTTCACAAATACAAAGATTCCAGAGAGCAGTTTGAGCAGAGAACACATAAGAGACTTATCGATATCCTGACACCAACTCAGAAAACAGTAGATGCACTTTCCAGACTGGAAATGCCGGCTGGTGTTTACATCGATATCAAGATGAAAAACCGCTAATAATGTCATTTGACATTAACTATATGATTACCGAATGGTAATCCGCTATAAGGAGGAAGAAAGAAATGAAGAAAGCTATTTTAGCTACTAAAGTCGGAATGACTCAGATCTTCAATGAAGATGGAATGTTAATTCCGGTAACTGTTTTACAGGCAGGTCCTTGCGTTGTAACTCAGGTTAAAACTGAGGAGAACGATGGATACACATCAGTTCAGGTTGGCTTCGGCGAGATCAGAGAGAAACTGGTCAACAAACCGGAGAAAGGCCACTTTGACAAAGCTGGTGTAGCTGTAAAGAGATTTGTAAAAGAGTTCAGATTTGACAATGCCGGCGAGTATGAGGTTGGACAGGAGATCAAGGCTGATATCTTTGCAGCAGGAGATCATATCGATGCTACTGCAGTTTCCAAAGGTAAAGGCTTCCAGGGCGCCATCAAGAGACATGGCCAGTCCAGAGGACCTATGGCTCACGGTTCTAAATATCATCGTCATGCAGGTTCCAACGGCGCTTGCTCCGATCCGAGCAAGGTTTTCAAAGGAAAACATATGCCAGGTCACATGGGACATGTTCAGGTAACTGTTCAGAATCTTGAGATCGTACGTGTAGATACAGAAAATAACTTACTGTTAGTTAAGGGTGCTGTTCCAGGACCTAAGAAATCTTTGGTTACAATCAAAGAGACAGTAAAGTCCTTATAATAGGAAAGGAGGAGCATCAGAATGGCTAATGTAACTGTTTATAATATGGAAGGCAATGAAGTTGGCACAATGGAGCTGAATGACGCAGTATTCGGCGTTGAGATCAACGAGCATCTCGTTCATCTTGCAGTTGTTCGTCAGCTTGCAAATAACCGTCAGGGAACTCAGAAAGCGAAAACTCGTTCTGAGGTAAGAGGCGGCGGAAGAAAACCGTGGAGACAGAAAGGAACAGGTCATGCAAGACAGGGTTCCATCCGTGCACCACAGTGGACAGGCGGCGGTGTTGTATTCGCTCCGGTTCCGAGAGATTATGAAGTAAAAATGAACAAGAAGGAAAGAAGAGCAGCTCTTAAATCCGCTCTGACATCCAAGGTTCAGGATAATAAACTTGTTGTTGTTGACAGCCTTGCACTTGCTGAGGTTAAGACAAAAGAGATGCAGAAGGTTCTTACAAACCTGAAAGCAGAGAAAGCTCTTGTAATCACAGCTGACAACGATCAGAACGTAGTTCTTTCCGCAAGAAACATCGCTGACGTGGAAACTGCAACACCGGCTACAATCAACACATACGATGTTATGAAACACAACACCGTAGTTGTTACAAAGGATGCCGTTGCATCTATCGAGGAGGTATACGCATAATGGCAAGTATTCAGTACTATGACGTAATCATCCGTCCGGTTATCACAGAGAAATCCATGGCAGACATGGGTGAGAAGAAATATACATTCCTTGTACATCCGGAAGCTAACAAGACTCAGATCAAAGAGGCTGTTGAGAAGATGTTCGAGGGAACAAAAGTTAAGAGCGTAAACACCATCAACAGTGATGGAAAGAAAAAACGCCGTGGAATGGTAGTTGGAAAAACTGCTAAGACTAAAAAAGCTATCGTAGCTCTTACAGAAGAGAGCAAAGATATCGAGATTTTTGAGGGACTTTAATTAACAGATAAGTCCGAATATGTGCACGAAAGCACGAGAACAAATTCGAAAGGAGAAACATCATGGGAATCAAAAGCTATAACCCATATACACCGTCAAGAAGACATATGACTGGTTCCGACTTCTCTGAGATTACAGCTGCAAAACCAGAGAAATCCCTCGTTACTTCCCTTAAGAAGAACGCTGGACGTAACAATCAGGGTAAGATCACTGTAAGACATCAGGGTGGCGGAAGCAGAAGAAAATACAGAATTATCGACTTCAAGAGAAGAAAAGATGGAATCCCTGCAACAGTTAAAACAATCGAGTACGATCCGAACAGAACAGCTAACATCGCTCTGATCTGCTACGCAGATGGCGAGAAAGCTTACATCCTCGCTCCAGAGGGACTTAAAGTAGGCCAGAAGGTTTACAATGGTCCGGAAGCTGAGGTTCGTGTTGGAAACTGCCTCCCACTGGAGCTTATCCCGGTTGGTACTATGGTTCACAACATTGAGCTTCATCCTGGAAAAGGCGGACAGATGGTTCGTTCTGCAGGAAACGGCGCACAGCTCATGGCTAAAGAAGGAAAGTACGCAACACTTCGTCTTCCTTCCGGTGAGATGAGAATGGTTCCGATCGTATGCCGCGCAACTGTTGGTGTAATCGGAAACGGAGATCACAACCTTATTAACATCGGTAAAGCCGGACGTAAACGTAACATGGGTATCAGACCTACAGTTCGTGGTTCCGTAATGAACCCGAATGACCATCCACATGGTGGTGGTGAAGGTAAGACCGGTATCGGACGCCCAGGTCCTTGCACACCGTGGGGCAAACCTGCTCTCGGCCTGAAGACCAGAAAGAAAAACAAACAGTCCAACAAGTACATCGTAAGAAGACGCGATGGAAAAGCATTATCGAAATAATAAGGAGGAGAAAGCATGTCTCGTTCACTGAAAAAAGGACCTTTTGCAGACCAGAGCTTACTTAAAAAAGTAGACGCTCTTAACGCTGCAAATGATAAATCCGTAATCAAAACTTGGTCTCGCCGTTCCACAATCTTCCCGTCTTTCGTAGGACACACAATCGCTGTTCATGACGGAAGAAAACATGTGCCGGTATATATCACAGAGGATATGGTAGGACACAAACTTGGTGAGTTCGTTGCAACAAGAACTTACAGAGGACACGGAAAAGACGAGAAGAAGTCCGGAGTACGCTAGTCATCAGATTTATAACTGCCCGCTGTCAATTTAAGACAGCTGGCAGATAACTTAGATATCGAATTTAAGAAAGGAGGCACTTTAAGATGGCAAAAGGACATAGAAGCCAGATAAAGAGAGCCAGAAATGAGAATAATAGAGAGACAAGGCCGTCTGCAAAGTTATCTTATGCAAGAATTTCTGTTCAGAAAGCCTGCTACGTATTAGATGCGATCCGTGGCAAAGATGTACAGACAGCACTTGGTATCCTGACATACAATCCGAGATACGCTTCCAGCGTGATCAAAAAACTGCTTGAGTCAGCAGTAGCAAACGCTGAGAACAACAACGGAATGAACGCAGACAACCTTTATGTTGCAGCATGCTATGCAGATAAGGGACCTACAATGAAGAGAATTCAGCCGAGAGCACAGGGTAGAGCTTACAGAATCGAGAAGAGAACTAGCCATATCACAGTTGTGCTTGATGAAAGGTAAGGAGGAAAAGCATGGGACAGAAAGTTAATCCGCATGGCCTTAGAGTCGGAGTTATCAAGGATTGGGATTCCAGATGGTATGCAGAAGACAAGTTTGCTGACTACCTGGTAGAAGACTACAACATCAGAACATTCCTTAAAAAGAAATTATACAGCGCAGGTGTTTCCAAAATCGAGATCGAGAGAGCATCTGACAGAGTTAAGATCATCATCTACACAGCAAAACCTGGTATCGTAATCGGTAAGGGCGGCGCAGAGATCGAGAAAGTTAAAGCTGAGCTTCAGAAATACACAGACAAGAAGCTTATCGTTGACATCAAAGAAGTTAAGAGACCGGACAAAGATGCACAGCTGGTTGCTGAGAACATTGCTCTTCAGCTTGAGAATCGTATTTCCTTCAGACGTGCTATGAAGTCCACAATGCAGAGAACAATGAAGGCTGGCGCTAAGGGAATCAAGACTTCCGTATCCGGACGTCTCGGCGGAGCTGATATGGCTCGTACAGAGTTCTACAGCGAGGGAACAATCCCGCTTCAGACACTTCGTGCAGATATCGACTATGGCTTTGCGGAAGCAGACACCACATACGGTAAAGTTGGTGTTAAGGCATGGATCTACAATGGTGAGATTCTTCCGACAAAAGGAACTAAGGAAGGGAGCGATAAATAATGTTAATGCCAAAAAGAGTAAAACGTCGTAAACAATTCCGTGGCTCCATGAGAGGAAAAGCCCTTAGAGGCAATGTTATCAACTATGGTGATTTCGGTCTTGTTGCTACTGAGCCATGTTGGATCAGATCTAATCAGATCGAGGCAGCCCGTGTTGCTATGACCCGTTACATCAAACGTGGCGGTAAAGTTTGGATTAAGATTTTTCCGGATAAACCGGTAACAGCTAAACCAGCTGAGACTCGAATGGGTTCCGGAAAAGGCGCTCTGGAGTACTGGGTAGCAGTAGTAAAACCAGGTCGTGTTATGTTTGAGATTGCAGGCGTGTCCGAAGAGGTTGCCCGTGAAGCATTACGTCTTGCAATGCACAAGTTACCATGTAAATGTAAAATCGTTTCTCGTGCAGACTTAGAAGGCGGTGATAACAGTGAAAATTAATAAGTTCGTGGAAGATTTAAAAGCAAAGTCAGTTGCAGAACTGAATGAAGAATTAGTAGCTGCTAAAAAAGAGCTTTTCAATCTGAGATTTCAGAATGCAACAAACCAGTTAGACAATACAGGACGAATCAAAGAGGTTCGTAAAAATATTGCCAGAATCCAGACAGTAATCACTGAGCAGGCAAACGCTTCCAAATAGGACAGGAGGACATAATCGTGGAAAGAAATCTGAGAAAAACCCGCGTGGGTAAGGTTATCAGCGACAAAATGGATAAGACCATCGTAGTTGCAATTGAAGACCATGTAAAACATCCTCTTTACAAAAAAATCGTGAAGAGAACATATAAATTAAAAGCTCATGACGAGAACAATGAGTGCAACATCGGAGATACCGTTAAGGTAATGGAGACCAGACCGCTGTCCAAGGACAAGAGATGGAGACTGGTTGAGATCGTAGAGAAAGCTAAATAAGGAGGAAACCAGTATGATTCAGCAGGAAACTAGACTGAAAGTTGCCGACAACACTGGTGCAAAAGAAATCCTTTGTATTCGTGTTATGGGCGGCTCTACAAGAAGATATGCAAACATCGGTGACACAATCGTTGCTACGGTTAAAGATGCAACACCAGGCGGCGTTGTTAAAAAAGGTGACGTTGTTAAAGCTGTAGTTGTTAGAACTAAAAAAGGCGCTCGTCGTAAAGACGGATCTTACATCCGTTTCGATGAAAATGCTGCCGTAATTATCAAGGATGACTTAACTCCGAGAGGAACACGTATCTTTGGACCAGTTGCCAGAGAGCTTCGTGAGAAGAAATTCATGAAGATCGTTTCCTTAGCTCCGGAAGTATTATAGGAGGGTGCCGAATGTCAGCTATGAAAATTAAAAAAGGTGATACTGTAAAGGTAATCGCTGGAAAAGATAAAGGTAAGGACGGAAAGGTCCTTGCAGTTAACGTAAAAGACAACACAGTAGTTGTTGAGAACGTAAACATGGTTACAAAGCACGCTAAACCGTCCGCAGCTAATCAGAACGGTGGAATCGTGACAAAAGAAGCTCCGCTTCATATCTCCAACGTAATGCTCGTTGTAGACGGAAAAGCTACAAGAGTTGGATTCAAGATGGATGGAGACAAAAAAGTTCGTGTTGCCAAAGCAACAGGAAAGACAATCGATTAATTAAGAGAGGAGGCATATAAAGGTGAGTAGATTAAAAGATCTTTACAAGAACGAGATCATGGATGCCATGACCAAGAAATTCGGATACAAAAACGTAATGGAAGTGCCAAAACTCGAGAAAATCGTTGTTAACATGGGTGTTGGCGAGGCAAAAGAGAACGCTAAACTTCTTGACGCTGCAATCGCAGATATGGAACTTGTTACAGGACAGAAAGCAATCGCTACAAAAGCTAAAAAATCTGTCGCTAACTTCAAAATCAGAGAGGGTATGCCGATCGGATGTAAAGTTACTCTGAGAGGCGAGAAGATGTATGAGTTCGCTGATCGTCTTATCAACCTTGCTCTTCCACGTGTACGTGACTTCCGTGGTGTTAACCCGAACGCATTCGACGGCAGAGGAAACTATGCTCTTGGTATCAAAGAGCAGCTGATCTTCCCAGAGGTTGAGTACGATAAGGTTGATAAAGTAAGAGGAATGGACGTTATCTTCGTTACAACTGCTAAAACAGATGAAGAGGCACGCGAATTACTGACATTATTCAACATGCCATTTGCTAAATAGGAGGAAAAGATTCATGGCTAAGACAGCAATGAAAATTAAACAGCAGCGTAAAGCTAAATTCTCCACAAGAGAGTATACTCGCTGCAGAATCTGTGGCCGTCCACATGCATACCTGAGAAAATACGGAATTTGCAGAATCTGCTTCCGTGAGCTGGCATACAAAGGTCAGATCCCGGGTGTTAAGAAAGCTTCCTGGTAGGCCGAGGCGAAAGCAACTTTTTAATCATTTAAATAATATTCACACGACATGTAAAGTCTGAAGAAAGAGGAGGAAACTTACATGACAATGAGCGATCCGATCGCAGATATGCTTACAAGAATCCGTAACGCAAATACTGCAAAACATGACACTGTAGACGTACCGGCATCCAAGATGAAAATTGCTATCGCAAACATCCTTGTAGATGAGGGATACATCGCAAAATATGATCTGGTTGAGGATGGAGTTGTTAAAACTCTTCACATCACACTGAAATATGGTGAGGACAAAAACCAGAAGATCATCACAGGACTTAAGAGAATCTCCAAACCAGGTCTTCGTGTATACGCAGGCAAGGATGAGCTTCCGAAGGTTCTTGGTGGACTTGGTATCGCAATCCTTTCCACAAACAAAGGCGTTATCACTGACAAAGAGGCTCGTAAGCTTCAGGTTGGTGGCGAGGTACTTGCATTCGTTTGGTAGGCCAAAGCCGCTTAACGAAGCAGTCATATAGCTTTTAAACTGAAAACAGAGAGGGCATGGGCCCTCTCCGACAATCTAAGTAAGGAGGACAAATTTATGTCACGAATCGGAAGACTTCCGGTTGCAATTCCAGCTGGCGTTGAGGTTACAGTCGCAGATGGAAACGTTGTAACAGTAAAAGGACCTAAGGGAACACTTGAGAGAGCACTCCCGACAGAGTTAGAGATCAAAGTTGAAGACGGTCATGTAGTTGTAACAAGACCGAACGACTTAAAGAGAATCAAAGCCCTTCACGGCTTAACAAGAAGCCTTATCCACAACATGGTTGTTGGTGTAAGCGAAGGATACAAAAAAGAGCTTGAGGTTAACGGTGTTGGTTACAGAGCTGCTAAGCAGGGCAAGAAACTTGTACTTAACCTCGGATATTCTCACCCGGTAGAGATGGAAGATCCAGAAGGTCTTGAGTCCACAGTTGACGGAAACAAGATCATCGTATCTGGTATCAGCAAAGAAAAAGTTGGCCAGTACGCAGCTGAGATCAGAGACAAGAGAAGACCTGAGCCATACAAGGGCAAGGGAATCAAGTACGTTGACGAAGTTATCAGACGTAAAGTCGGTAAGACCGGTAAGAAATAATTAAGGAGAGTGAGAATATGATTAACAAAGCATCCAGAAGCGAAATTCGCGAAAAGAAGCATAGAAGATTACGTCATCATTTAAACGGAACTGCAACTACTCCTCGTCTGGCAGTATTTCGTTCCAACAAGCACATCTATGCACAGATTATTGATGACACAGTTGGTAAAACTTTAGTATCCGCTTCTACTCTCCAGAAGGACGTAAAAGCAGAGCTTGAGAACACTGATGATGTACAGGCTGCAGCAAAAGTTGGAACAGTGATCGGTAAAAAAGCTGTTGAGGCTGGTATCGAGAGCGTTGTTTTCGACAGAGGTGGATATATCTACCACGGAAAAGTTAAAGCACTGGCAGATGCAGCAAGAGAAGCTGGACTGAAATTCTAAGAGGAGGAAAAGAACACATGAAACGTAATCTTATTGATGCTAGTCAGTTAGAGTTAGAAGATAAAGTAGTATCAATCAAGCGTGTTACCAAGGTTGTTAAAGGTGGTCGTAACTTCCGTTTCACAGCTTTAGTTGTTGTAGGTGACGGCAATGGACACGTTGGTGCAGGTTTAGGAAAAGCAGCAGAAATTCCGGAGGCGATCCGCAAAGGTAAAGAGGACGCTATGAAGAAGCTTGTTACTGTTGCAAGAGACGAGAACAATTCCATTACACATGACTTCATCGGAAAATTCGGAAGCGCTGAGATGCTTCTGAAGAGAGCTCCGGAAGGTACTGGAGTTATCGCCGGTGGCCCGGCACGTGCCGTAATCGAGCTTGCAGGTATCAAAAACATCCGTACAAAATGTATGGGTTCCAGAAATAAACAGAACGTAGTTCTGGCAACAATCGCAGGCCTGAGCCAGTTAAAGACTCCGGAAGAGGTTGCAAAGCTCCGCGGAAAATCTGTAGATGAGATTCTGGGTTAAGGAGGATATGGAAATGGCAGATACAATCAAGGTTACACTGGTAAAATCTCCAATCGGTGCAGTACCGAAACACAAAAAAACTGTAAAAGCTATGGGTCTTACAAAGATGCATAAAACAGTTGAGATGCCAGACAACGCTGCAACCAGAGGAATGATTCAGCAGGTGCAGCACCTGGTAAAAGTAGAAGATTAAGGAGGTGCCAGAATGGAATTATCAAACTTAAGACCCGCAGAGGGTTCCAAGCATAGCGATAACTTCAGAAGAGGCCGTGGACATGGTTCAGGAAACGGCAAAACTGCTGGTAAAGGACATAAAGGACAGCTTGCTCGTTCCGGACATAAGAAACCGGGATTCGAGGGAGGTCAGATGCCTTTATACAGACGTCTTCCTAAGAGAGGTTTCACTAACAGAAACTCTAAAGAAATTATCGCAATCAATGTAGACGTTCTCAATCGTTTTGAGGATGGCGCAGAGGTTACAGTTGACAGCTTACTTGCAAGCGGTGCAATCTCCAAGATCGGTGATGGTGTTAAGATCCTTGGAAACGGCGAGCTTACAAAAAAACTTAATGTTAAAGTAAACGCTGTCAGCGAGACTGCAAAAACAAAAATTGAAGCTGCTGGTGGTACAGTAGAGGTGATCTAATGTTTGAGACTCTTAAGAGTGTTTTCAAAGTAAAGGAAATGAGAAGAAAGCTTCTCTATCTGATCTGGATGATATTCGTGATCAGAATCGGATCCCAGCTTCCTGTACCGGGAGTCGACAGTGACTTCTTTAAGCAGTGGTTTGAATCTAATACCGGTGACGCATTCAATTTCTTTGATGCGTTCACCGGCGGTTCCTTTACTCAGATGTCAATTTTCGCATTGAACATCACACCTTACATTACTTCTTCCATTATCATTCAGCTTCTTACCATTGCCATTCCGGCACTGGAAGAGATGCAGCGTGACGGAGAAGAAGGAAGAAAAAAGCTTACAGCAATCACACGTTATGTAACGGTTGGTCTTGCTCTGTTTGAGTCTGTTGCCATGGCAATCGGATTTGGACGTCAGGGTATGATCCCGAACATGAGCTTCCTTAAAGGAATCGTAGTTGTTGCAAGTTTAACAGCGGGTTCCGCAATGCTTATGTGGCTGGGCGAGCGTATTACAGAGAAGGGCATTGGAAATGGTATTTCCATCGTCCTGACTATCAATATCGTGTCCAGGATCCCGAGTGATATGTCCCTTCTTTATGAGAACTTCGTCAAGGGCAAAACAATTGCAAAAGGAATGCTTGCAGCCTGCATCATTGCTGTGATTATTCTGTTTGTTGTAGTGCTCGTACTTATCCTCAACGGAGCAGAGAGAAGAATTCCGGTTCAGTATTCCAGAAAGATGGTTGGACGTAAAATGATGGGCGGTCAGTCCACAAACATCCCGCTCAAGGTAAATACTGCCGGCGTTATCCCGGTTATTTTTGCTTCCTCTATCATGTCTTTCCCGTCGATCATTGCTCAGTTCGCTGGCAAAGGAAACGGAACGGGCATCGGAAGTGAGATCTTAAGAGGACTTTCCTCCAATAACTGGTGTAATCCAAGTCAGATCCAGTACAGCTGGGGTCTGATCGTGTATGTGGTACTTTGCGTATTCTTCGCATACTTCTATACATCAATTACCTTTAATCCGTTGGAAGTAGCCGATAATATCAAAAAGCAGGGCGGTTTTATCCCAGGCATCCGTCCGGGAAAACCGACTTCAGATTATTTGACTAAAATCCTGAATTATATTATATTTATAGGTGCAGTAGGTCTTGTTATCGTGGCCGTTATACCGTTCTTCTTCAACGGTGTGTTCGGTGCGGATGTTTCCTTCGGCGGTACATCTATCATCATCATCGTAGGTGTTATCCTGGAGACCGTTAAGCAGGTGGAATCTCAGCTGCTTGTACGTAATTACAAAGGCTTCCTGAACTAATTGAAAATGAAGGTTGCGGTGCGAAAGTGTCGCAGCCTTGATTTGTAAACAGGACTGTCTGAAGATCAGGCAGAAAACAGGAAAATGGAGGGTATGTTATGAGAATTATTATGTTGGGTGCACCGGGGGCAGGTAAAGGTACTCAGGCTAAGAAAATTGCGGCGAAATATGGGATTCCGCACATCTCCACAGGAGATATTTTCCGTGCTAACATCAAAAACGGTACCGAGCTTGGAAACAAAGCAAAAACTTACATGGATCAGGGACTTCTTGTTCCGGATGAACTGACCTGCGACCTTGTTGTTGACAGAATCCAGCAGGATGACGCAAGGGAAGGGTATGTTCTGGATGGTTTCCCGAGAACAATTCCGCAGGCAGAATGTCTGACAGAGGCTCTGAACAAACTTGGAAGCAAAATTGACTATGCGATCGATGTGGATGTGCCGGATGATAACATCGTGAAACGTATGGGCGGACGCCGTGCATGTGTGAAATGTGGTGCAACTTATCACGTTGTATTTGCAGCACCGAAGACAGAGGGGGTCTGCGATACCTGTGGTGACAAGCTTGTACTCCGTGATGATGACAAGCCGGAAACAGTTCAGAAGCGTCTGAATGTTTATCATGAGCAGACACAGCCATTGATTGACTATTACACCACACAGGGTGTTTTGAAGACGGTAGACGGAACCAGGGATCTGAATGAGGTATTCCAGGAGATCGTTGACATCTTAGGAGAATAAGAATGTCCGTAACAATTAAGACACAGCATGAAATCGAACTTATGAGAGAAGCAGGCCATCTTCTTGAGAAGGTGCATGACGGTTTGATCCCTTACATCAAACCGGGTGTCAGCACCAAAGAGATTGATAAGATCGGAGAAGAAATGATCCGGTCTATGGGCTGTATTCCGAACTTTCTGAACTACGGAGGTTTTCCGGCTTCTTTCTGCATCAGCCTGAATGATGAGGTTGTGCATGGAATTCCATCCGAGGAGAAGATCATCCAGGACGGGGATCTGGTTAAGATCGACGCCGGCCTGATTTATAAGGGCTACCATTCTGACGCAGCACGTACCTATGCGGTAGGTGAAGTATCCAAAGAAGCACAGCAGCTCATTAAGGTTACAAGAGAGTGCTTTTTTGAAGGACTGAAAATGGCAAAAGCCGGAAATCATTTAAATGATATTTCCAAAGCCATCGGAGCCCACGCAGCGAAATACCGTTATGGTATTGTACGTGACCTTGTAGGACATGGAATCGGAACTCATCTTCATGAGGATCCGCAGATTCCAAACTTCCCGCAGAAGCGCAGGGGCATCAAGCTCCTTCCGGGAATGACCCTGGCCGTCGAGCCCATGATCAACCTTGGTCGTGCGGACGTGGCATGGCTGGACGATGAGTGGACAGTGGTAACCATGGATGGTTCACTTTCCGCCCATTATGAAAACACGATCCTCATCACCGATGGGGAACCAGAGATTCTGACGCTTACGAATCTGTAAGCAGCAATTGTTGTCATGACATAGGAGGTAAAAAATGTCAAAAGCAGATGTGATCGAAGTAGAAGGCACTGTTCTGGAGAAACTGCCTAATGCGATGTTTAAAGTGGAACTGGAAAACAAACATGTGGTACTTGCACATATCAGTGGCAAGCTCCGTATGAATTTTATCCGTATTCTCCCGGGAGATAAAGTAACGATCGAACTTTCTCCGTATGATCTTTCCAAAGGAAGAATCATCTGGAGAGATAAATAAGAAATATTGTAAAAGACGACCTGGTGGCGTTAAGCTGCCGGGTCTTTTTTTGCCTTTTCTGCAGAAAAAGAATTTGAAGTGGAGTTTATCACTCACATTTTTTTACGTTTCTCAGGCAGCGATACGGCTGCATCTTGGTCTGACTATGAAGTGGAGAAACCGGATACACTCTAAGAATGTAGAATAATTGGAAATCAGTGTAAAACTTAAACTTGTTGACAAACTGTGAAGTGAGTGTATTCAGGATATGCAGCAAGTCGAAAATCCTGGCTTTACGAATATTATAAGATAAAACATAAAAATCCCTCGGAAATGATTAAAAAATCATTTTTCGGGGGATTTGTTTATGCAGATAATTTTTATTTTACTTATGTTATCACCTTATCATCCGATCCCACCCAGCACAACACCAAGGATCAGCACCAGAAAGCACACCGGAATATAAAGATATTTACACACCGGGTAAAAATATTTCGTGAATGGTTTCTCGCGGCCTTTGTTGACCTGGCTTTCCACATAGCTCCGGCCGAAGATCCAGAAGAACATGATTCCTGCAAGTCCTGCGCCGAGAGGACAGATATAGATGGAAAGCACATCCATCCAGTCAGAAACAATGCCCTGGATAAGAAGCGAAACCACAACGCCGATCACGGCGATCACCATGCAGGAAGGAATCCTGCCAAGACCTGTTTTTTCCTGAACTGTGGCAATAGGAGCTTCATAAAGGTTCATAAGCGAGGTCATGCCTGCAAGGAACACAGCTACGAAAAAGATGATGGCAATAATCCGTCCGCCAGGCATGGTTTTGATCAGGTGCGGCAGGTAGATGAACAGAAGTCCGGGACCGCCCTGGTCAAGCTTGGCACCTGTGGTAGCCATGGCCGGAATGATAACAAGTGCTGCCAGCATAGCAGCCAGAGTATCAAAAAGTGCTACCCTTGCAGCAGATGCAGGGATATCTTCGCTGTCCGGAAGATAAGATCCGTAGATCAGTGTACCGTTGCCTGCAACAGACAGGGAGAAAAATGCCTGTCCAAGTGCGAAGATCCAGGTGGAAGGCTTTGCCAGAACTTCCGGCTCCACGCGGAAGATATAGCGGTATCCGGCAGCAGCTCCCGGCTGAAAGGCAACATAGATGCCAAGGATCACAAACAGTATAAAGAAGATAGGCATCATCACTTTATTGGCCTTTTCGATGCCGCTTCCAACGCCGTACATCAGGATAAACATGCAGATCACAAGAGCAGCCAGCTGCCAGAGATTATTTCCCCAGGCAGAGGCCATGCCTCCGAATTTGGCGCCAAAGGATTCAATATCTGCCGGTGCCAGGGTGGAGCCTGTAAAGGCTCCGAGCATATATCGGAAGATCCATCCCATAACAACGGTATAACCGATAGCCATGGCCAGTGCACCGATCACCGGTATCCAGCCCAGTGTTTCGCCCAGCCTTCGTTTGCCTCTGGTTTCGCAGGCCATGCCGAAGGCGTCAATGGGCCCGGAACGTGTCCCGCGGCCAAAGCTCATCTCACCGATCACCCCGGTAAAGCCGATCAGTGCCACAAAAATAAAATACGGGATCAGGAACGATCCCCCGCCATACAGGGAAACTCTGGTGGGAAACATCCAGATATTTCCCATTCCAACCGCAGACCCGATGCAGGCCAGAATGAACCCCCAGCGGCTGTTAAAAGATTCTCGTTTTTTCATAAAAATAAAATTTCCTCTCTCCGTTGATCGTTTCAGTATAACATAATTTTGGAAAATAGGAAACTGCAGCATCTATACAGATCCAGGTATCTATACAGATCTAGGCGGATATTTGTGAGCCACATTTGTCACCTGCTCATAACCGTATAGCTGCGAAGCAGTTATGAGCTGGGCTCATCGACGCAGGGCATTATCATAAAATCGAAAATGATCCGGTCTGTGCCGTGACTGGGTATACTCAAACATCACACCGTCACTGTTATAAGTCTGGCTGGACACCACAGCCACGCAGTTATAATCCTTTACATTCAGATGAAGATATTTTTCATCAATTTCTGTAACCTTTTCCACAGTCATGATACGTTTGCTGTTGACAATGGTCATATGAAGCACCTGTTCCAGATATTCATAGATAGAATGACTGGCAATCTCGGCAGTAAGGCCGAGAACGGATTCCTTCAGAAAATAATTATGGTTGATGATCAGCGGGATATCTTCAAGATAATGGATACGCTGAATATAATATACTTCTGCACCAGCGGGAAATCCTGTGTAAGCTGACTGATTTTTGCTGATACAAAGCTCTGTAAAAAGAGCCACCTCCGTATGGGCATTCTGACCGTTCCTTGCAGCAGATTCCTTGAAGGTTTCGATCTCTCCGATGGTGAAAGCAGTCTTCTCGTTTGGACGGTAGATATTGCGGACACCTTTTCCCTGTATGGTCTGTACATAGCCGTCACTGACAAGAAGACTGACCGCACGTCGCAGGGTATTGCGGGAGCAGCCGTAAGTCTGGATCAGAGTGTTTTCGGAAGGCAGAAGCTCCTGATAGGCAAAGGTGTTGTCCTCTATTTTCATTTTCAGATCTTTATAGATATCTTCGTAAATACTTTTGGGCATTTCAATTCTCCATTCATGTTCGGTCAAAAATATATAGCAGGATTTATGATTTCTGGAATAATTATAAAAGATTTTCCCGGTAAGCGCAATGTAAACACCGTGAAATGTTTAAACAAGTTACAGAGCATATTGATATGTTATGAGGATAGTATGAGAAATATAGATGAAATCAATTTGCGGCTATTCAAAATCCTGATACTGGATTTCGAACGCATATAAGCTGTAAGCGCCAGAGGGGCTTACGCGTAAACAAAAAAGGAAATGTGACAGTGTAAAAACAGATCACATTTCCTCTTATTTTATCAAAGCTAAAATAAAGTCAGGCCTCTTTTTTCTTATAGGAAAGATTCCTGAAGCTGCTGCCGTCAGAAGCTGTGCTTCGGGTAACTGCCGGTGTATCAGCTGCGGTATTCCGGTCTGCACTGATCAGCCATACAGCATAGAAGGCAGGAACCAGACAGAGCCATACGCCTGAGAGACCGCAAGTCATATACAGGATCAGAGACAAAGCTGCACCTGTATGAAAAGAAAGCAGCGTCATTCCGTAGAATTTTGCTTTATCGCACTGTGCGCTGTCCTTTTTCATAAGGAACTGAGTGACAGCTGTGGTGAACTGGCGAAGGTTGTTGGTGGAAAAGATCGTGGAGCTGTTATATCCGCCGGGAGCCTTGAAGGTACACCACTGGAAAGGCATTGCAAAGAACACGGGGTAAAGAGCCACAACCGGAGACATTCCGGAAGGAAAGAATCCCAGGAGCAGAATCGCAAAGATATCGATCCCGATACTGATAAAACGAAGATCTGCGGAAAAATGCTCTGGGATCCAGACCGTAAGGATAACAGCAGCCATATATATGAGAAGCGCACCCACACGCAGAAGCATATCCGAAAAATTCCTGCCTATGAGATCCCGCACAACACCAATAAGATTGGCTGTCTGGGCATTGCCGAAAAGATCTGCTCTTGACACAATGGCATAAAGCCCCAGGTATCCACCGATAAAAGATAAGGTGTAATGTATCAGAAAACGATATTTCATTTCCGTATGCATATGTAAAGATTCCTTTCATTAAAATAGGCAGATTCCATATGTCTGCCGGACTTTGCCACCCATTATAATACAGCCTGTAAAAAAAAGTCAAAAATTTTTTTCAAATTTTTTTCCTTGCATTTCAGGAAAACAGGTGTTAGTATATATTTCAAGCGCGCAAATACTGTGTATGAGTGCGCCTGTGAAACTGCAGATATGAGACTAATTTACGGAAGGAGGATTTCCAGTGAAAGTAAGATCATCTGTAAAGCCGATCTGCGAGAAGTGCAAGGTCATTAAGAGAAAGGGATCCATCAGAATCATCTGTGAGAACCCGAAGCACAAACAGCGTCAGGGTTGATTTCCATATCGGAACTTCTTTGGAATGTTTGTGAAACGTGCGGCTGCAGTATGAAACACCCGGCAGGGTTGTTCTACTGAACAGATAATAAGCATGTATTGCCTAATACCGAGAGGCAACAGCGGTTAAGATCCGCAATTTCGGAAAGGCTGTGATTCGCCAATTACAGCTGGGTGTTTTACCGAGGCACCCCAATTAGGAAACTAGAAAAGAAAGAGGCAGGTCGATATGTCCCATTTCACCTTGCGAGAGCAAGTGACATACGATATGCGAAACTTTCAGAAACAGAAAATGGAGGAAACAGTACATGGCTCGTATAGCTGGTGTAGACTTACCAAGAGAGAAACGTATTGAAATCGGTCTTACCTACATTTATGGAATTGGTAGACCAAGCGCAGACAAAATTCTTGCTAAAGCAGAGGTTAATCCTGACACACGTGTCAGAGATCTGACTGATGACGAGGTTAAGAGACTGAGTGCTGTTATTGATGAGACAATGACAGTAGAAGGTGATCTGAGAAGGGAAATCGCCCTTAACATCAAGAGACTGCAGGAGATTGGATGCTACAGAGGTATCCGTCATCGTAAAGGACTCCCGGTTCGTGGTCAGAAGACTAAGACAAATGCGAGAACTCGCAAGGGACCGAAGAGAACTGTTGCAAACAAGAAGAAATAATTTATAGATATAACTAATTAATTTCAATAAAAGGAAAGTGTAGGTTAGTTTTAAAATGGCAAAAGTTACAAAGAAAACGACAAAACGTCGTGTCAAGAAAAACGTTGAACACGGACAGGCACACATTCAGTCTTCCTTCAACAATACAATCGTCACACTGACAGATAACGAAGGAAACGCTCTTTCATGGGCAAGTGCCGGTGGTCTTGGATTTAAAGGTTCAAGGAAATCTACCCCTTATGCAGCACAGATGGCAGCAGAGACTGCAACAAAGGCTGCTTTAATTCATGGATTAAAAACAGTAGACGTTATGGTAAAAGGCCCGGGCTCAGGCCGTGAAGCTGCAATCCGTGCGCTTCAGGCATGCGGACTTGAAGTAACCAGCATTCGTGACGTAACTCCGGTTCCTCACAACGGATGCCGTCCACCAAAACGCAGAAGAGTCTAATTAGGAGGTAGTTGAAATGGCAGTAAATAGAGTACCTGTTCTGAAAAGATGCAGATCCCTTGGCCTGGATCCGATTTACTTAGGAATTGATAAGAAGTCCACAAGACAGTTAAAACGTGCAAACCGCAAGGTGTCTGAGTATGGTCTTCAGTTAAAAGAGAAACAGAAAGCAAAATTTATCTACGGAGTTCTTGAGAAACCTTTCCGTAACTACTACAAGAAAGCCGACAGAATGCAGGGCCAGACAGGTGAGAACCTTATGGTTATGCTTGAGAGCAGACTTGACAACATCGTTTTCCGTATGGGATTTGCCAGAACAAGAAGAGAGGCTCGTCAGATCGTAGATCACAAGCACGTACTTGTTAACGGAAAATGTGTAAACATTCCGTCCTACCTGTGTAAAGCAGGAGACACAATTGAGATCAGAGAGAAGAGCAAAGGCTCTGAGAGATATAAAGGAATCCTTGAGATCACTGGCGGCAGACTTGTTCCGGAGTGGATCGACGTTGATCAGGAGAACCTGAAGGGTGTAGTTAAAGAGCTTCCTACAAGAGAGCAGATCGATGTTCCTGTAAACGAGATGCTTATCGTCGAGCTGTATTCTAAATAATTAGTAACTGTTTACTGTGTCTACAGTTATAAAAATTGGTAATACCCTCGAATGTTGATTAACCCAGAAGGAGGGAACCTTATAGTGTTTGATTTCAATAAACCAAAAATCGAAATTACCGAAATATCCGAAGATAAGAAGTTTGGAAGATTCGTTGTAGAGCCTCTGGAAAGAGGTTATGGTACTACCCTTGGCAATTCTTTAAGAAGAATTATGCTGTCCTCCCTTCCGGGAGCTGCAGTAAGCCAGGTGAAGATCGATGGTGTACTTCATGAATTCAGCTCCATTCCGGGCGTGAAGGAAGATGTGACCGAAATCATCATGAATCTGAAATCTCTTGCCATTAAGAATCACAGCAGTGACAATGAGCCGAAGACCGCATACATTGAGTGTGAGGGCAAAGGTGTTGTTACAGCAGCTGATATCCAGGCAGATCAGGATATTGAGATCATGAACCCGGATCAGGTGATCGCAACCCTGAACGGTGGAAAAGACTGCAGACTGGCCATGGAGCTTACCATTACCAAGGGACGTGGCTATATCAGTGCAGACAAAGGCAAAACCGATGACATGCCGATCGGTATGATCGCAGTGGATGCGATCTACACACCGGTAGACAGAGTCAACATGATCGTAGAGAATACACGAGTTGGTCAGGTAACTGACTTCGACAAGCTTACACTGGATGTATATACCAATGGAACACTTGATCCGGATGAGGCAGTCAGCCTTGCAGCGAAGGTTCTCAGCGAGCATTTAAACCTGTTCATTGATCTTTCCGAGAATGCTAAGACCGCAGAGGTTATGATCGAGAAAGAAGACAATGAGAAGGAAAAGGTTCTGGAAATGAGCATTGATGAGCTTGAGCTCTCTGTTCGTTCTTACAACTGTCTTAAGAGAGCCGGTATCAATACGGTTGAAGAATTATGCAACAAGACTTCTGACGATATGATGAAGGTTCGTAATCTGGGCCGCAAATCCTTAGAGGAAGTACTTGCAAAACTCAAAGAGCTGGGACTTCAGCTCCAGCCTACAGAGGAATAATCCGGAAACAGAGTAATGAGTGGGGTGTCAGCAGCAGGACAGTAAGACCGAACAAGCATGTCCTGGTGTCCCACAGATGGAGGATAATAAAATGGCAAAATATAGAAAATTAAGCAGAACATCTAACCAGAGAAAAGCACTTCTCAGAAATCAGGTTACAAACCTTCTTCATCACGGAAAGATCGTGACAACAGAAGCTAAGGCTAAAGAGATCCGTAAGATCGCTGAGGGACTTATCGCTATGGCTGTACGTGAGAAAGACAATTTCGAGACAGTTACAGTAACAGCTAAGGTTGCTCGTAAAGATGCTGACGGAAAACGTGTAAAAGAAGTCGTAGACGGCAAAAAGAAAACAGTTTACGATGAAGTTCAGAAAGAGATCAAGAAAGATGCTCCTTCCAGACTTCATGCACGTCGTGAGATGATGAAAGTTTTCTATCCTGTAACAGAGGTTCCTGCTAAGGGCGCTGGCAGAAAGAAAAATACAAAAGAAGTTGACATGGTTGACAAGATGTTCAGCGAGATCGCTCCGAAATACGCAGATCGTAACGGTGGTTACACAAGAATCGTTAAGATCGGACAGCGTAAAGGCGATGCAGCAATGGAAGTTCTTATCGAGCTTGTATAATTTACTTCTGACCGATTTAAAGGACATTTGCAGAAATGCAGATGTCCTTTTTTAATATTCCAAAAAACTCGAAAAAATGCATAAATGGTGGGTTTTCGACCATAAATTACATTAAGATATCATAATTTGAATAACAAATCATGGTATAATATATAGAACAAAAAGTAACAATGATGGAGTAAAAGGGGATACATAAATATGACGATGATGACCATTGCCATTTGTGATGATATGCAGGCGGATGCGAGAAGACTTCACAAACAGCTTGACGACGGTACATTTTTGCGGTGTCATCAGAGCTTTATAGTAAATATGGAACGGGTCACAGGAGCTGAAAATAACAGCTTCCATATCGGAGAGCATGTAATACCGATCTCCCGATCCTATAATCGGAATGCACACGAGAAATATGATGAATATCTGAGGCTTCAGCAGGAATATGACGAGGAAGAAGAGGATTAACTTGATTATTATCCTTTTTTAGCGTACAATCGGTAATGTATGAAATACGACTACACGTATGCGAAAGGATGATAAACATGGTCGGTGGGACTTTTGGTATTACCGGACAGAAACAATATAGGAATGATTTGGGACAGGTTCCCGGATATGATAAATTTGCAGAAGATAAAAAGGAAAGCAGCGAGGAAATGTTTTCCTTTACGTCTTGTGCATTTTTTTGTTGCCTGAGATGATGCGACGTTTTATACTGACATTGGAAATACTGTTTGTATCGCTTTTTCTTCTGGGAGGTAGTTTCCCGGAAACAGAAGCTGCCCAGAATACATCAGGAGGATTTAGCTGGAAGGACTACAGGACCATTGCACATGCGCTGGGAGGTATGGACGGAAAGGATTACCTGAATTCCAGAGAGGGATTTCTGTTCATGTATGAACAGGGAGTTCGTCTTTTTGAATTGGATCTTTCCAGGACATCCGATGGAGTATGGGTCTGCAGGCATAACTGGAACGATTCCATGGGACAGTGGGATGGCAACGGAAAAAAAGTCCTTACAGAAAAGGAATTCAGACAAAGTAAAATATATGGGAAATACACCCCCATGACACTGGAGGATTTTTTCCTTCTTCTGAAAGATTATCCGGATGCATATGTGCTGGTCGATTCCAAACAGTATTCTCTTCGCAATTATCAGAGAACACTGGAGGATTACAGTGATTATGTGGAAATCGCCAGGAATGCAGGTGCCGGTGAGACGCTGGATCGGATCATTCCGGAAATCTACAATGAAGCAATGTTTCCCGGAACGGCCATGCTCTATTCTTTTCCTTCCTATGTATATTCACTGTGGCAGGAGTATTCTGTGGAAGAGCTGGAGTATATTGCATCCTTCTGTAAAGAAAAGGGAATTCCGGCAGCAACAGTATACTGGGAGTATTGGTCAGAAGAAACGGAGAAGATCTTTGAAAAAAACGGGATCAGTCTGTATGTTTATACGGTTAATGACCGTGACCAGGCCAGAAGATACATTTCGCAGGGAGCAGAAGGAATCTGTACCGATTTCCTGACAGCGGAAGATCTGTGGTAAGAGAAATAAAAACAAAGGAATCAGAAGATTATGAAAATAAGAACAACCATTGCTGTGATGGCAGCAAAGATCACAGGACATGTCTGTAAGCTTATGGGCCGGCAGGGTGTGACCTGGGCCGGTAAGGTCGCGATGAAGATCTGTCCGGATATCCTGGAAGAGCTTTCTTCTCAGGTAAGAGAAAAAATATTTGTAGTATGCGGAACAAACGGAAAGACCACAACCAATAACATGCTGTGCGCAGGCCTTGAGGCAGAGGGAAAAAAGGTCATCTGCAATCATACCGGCTCCAACATGCTCAACGGAGTTGTGGCAGCCTTTGCATTGGGGGCAAAATTCAGCGGAAAACTGGATGCGGATTATGCCTGTATCGAGGTGGATGAGGCATCCACAAGACATGTGTTCACAAGGATCAGACCGGATTATATGGTTATGACCAATCTGTTCCGTGATCAGCTGGACCGTTATGGCGAGATCGATATCACTATGAACATCCTGGAAGAAATGATGAAAAAGGTTCCGGATATGAAGGTCATTGTCAATGGTGATGATGCACTGTCTGCATATCTTGCCATGGACTGCGGAAATCCTTTTGTAACCTACGGGATCAGCAAACCGGTGATCGAGAACAAAACAAACGAGATCCGTGAGGGCCGGTTCTGTAAGTGCTGTGGAGAAAGGCTGATCTACAGCTTCTATCATTACAGTCAGCTGGGAGACTACAGATGTCCGAAATGCGGCTTTAAACGTCCGGAGATCGACTTTGATGCCACAGATGTGAAGGTGGATGATCAGATTGCCTTTACAGTGGAGGATAAACGGATCGTGGCCAATTATAAGGGATTCTATAATGTATATAATATTCTGGCTGCCTATGCGGGAATTCGTACCGCAGGCTTTAAGGCGGAGCATTTTAATGAGATGCTCCGGAAGTTTAATCCGGAAAACGGACGCAATGAACAGTTTCGGATCAAGGGCACCAGTGTTGTTCTGAATCTTGCCAAGAATCCGGCCGGTTTTAACCAGAACATTTCAGCTGTGATGCAGGACGGATCACCAAAGGATATCATCATTGTGATCAATGATAATGCACAGGATGGAAAAGATATCTCCTGGCTCTGGGATGTGGATTTTGATCTTTTCGGAGGGGACAATATCAATTCCATCACAGTCAGTGGTATCCGGTGTCAGGATATGCGCCTCCGTCTGAAATATGTGGATATCCCGTCCATGCTGGAAAATGATGTGGAGACAGCCATCCGCAAACGAATCGGGGATGGATGCGGCAATCTTTATGTACTTGTAAATTATACGGCGCTGTTTGGCACCAGAAATATCCTGAAGAAACTGGAGGGTGAGAAATGAAGATAACGATAGGGCATTTATATCCGGATCTTCTGAACCTTTACGGTGACAGAGGAAATATCCAGTGTCTGATGAAGCGCTGTCTCTGGAGAGGAATCGAGGCAGAAACCATAGCTTATGAACTGGATGACCGAATCGATTTTTCCAAACTGGATATCGTACTTCTTGGCGGTGGCTCCGACAGAGAACAGATGCTGGTATGTGAAAAGCTGAAGGAAATCCAGAAGGATTTCAAGGCGTATGTGGAAGACAATGGAGTTGTGATCGCAATCTGTGGAGGGTATCAGCTCCTTGGAAATTATTATAAGACGGATCAGGGAATGATCGAGGGTCTGAAGCTTGTAGATATGAGCACTGAGCAGGGAAAAGGCCGCCTTATTGGAAACATTGTGATGCAGAGCGATCTTTTTGATATGCCCATCGTAGGTTTTGAAAATCATGGAGGGCGTACCACCATCGGAAACAACAGATCCCTGGGAAAGGTTCTGTCAGGATACGGAAATGACGGACAATCCGGTGAGGAAGGGGTTGTATATAAAAATGTGATCGGTACGTATCTTCACGGACCGCTTCTTCCCAAGAACCCGCAGCTTGCAGATCTTCTGATCAGCCGTGCACTGGAAAAGAAATACGGTAAAAAGATCGAACTTGAGAAACTGGACGACAGCGAGGAACAGGAGGCAAACTCCTATATTTTCCATCGCTTTGTAAAAAACGAAGGATAAGAGGGCAGTATGGCAAAATCAAACAATCAGAAGGCGAAGATCCTGTACCTTGAAAAAATGCTGCGGGAAACAGGGGAGCATCGGGTAATATCTATGCAGAAGATCCTTGAGAATCTTGAGAAACAGGGAATCCGTGCAGAGCGAAAGAGCATTTATGATGATGTGGAGGTATTACGTTCTTTTGGAATGGATATCCGTTATACAAGAGAACGGCCGGGTGGGTATTATCTTGCCGGTGAGAGTGCCGGAGAGGAACAGCCGTCTGAAGAACCCGGGCTGACTGCGGAAGCTAAGGAGATTCATGAAACTAAAGATATTCATGAGACCTCTGTGACAGGGTACCGGAAGCTTCTTGAGGCTTCAGCCGGAACCATAAAAAAAGAAATAAAACTTCTCTGTACCGGAGCTGTACAGGCGGAGGTGCGTGACTTTTTCGGCACAGATGCAGAATATAAGATGAAAGATAGCGGAGATCTGACGGTAACTGCAGAGCTTCCGGAAAATGGAAAATTCTACGGCTGGCTGACCGGGATGGGCGGCAGTGTACGTATCCTGAAACCCAAGAAATCTGCAGCCGCCTACAGAGACTATCTGAAATCACTGGCAAAGGACTATAAAGGCTTATAGGAGAGATTTGATCATGAAGAAAAAAACAGCAATCCTGCTTGTGGGAGCTTTTGTCTTTACAGCAGCCTTTTCCGGCTGTGGAAAAAACAAAGAGGCGACAGAGGCAGCCAATGAAAGTGTGGAGTCTGAAGACCCGGAAGGAAAAGCCAAAAACAGCAATGATGCAGAGGAAGAAGAAAAAGAAGAAGCAAAAGAAACTGCGGCAGCAGATAAGAAAGTAGGTGTGTTTCTGCCTTCATCAGCAGATGATCCCCGTTGGTCTGCTGATGGAGAAACTCTTCAGAATACACTGGAAGATGATGGATATGATGCAGAGATATTTTGGGCAGATGAAGACAGTGATACGCAGGTATCACAGATCCAGTCCATTCTGGACGATGAAGAGCTTTCTGCACTTGTCATCGCACCTTCAGATGCTTACAGCCTGAACGATGTGCTGGAGCAGGTGTATGAGAAATCTATCCCTGTGATTTCTTACGATCAGCTGATCATGGATACAGATAAGGTCAACTATTATGTTACCTTTAATACAAGAAAAGCCGGAAAAATGGTGGGAGATTCCATCATAAAAAAAATGGATCTGGAGAAAGCACGGGAAGGAAAGAAAACTCTGACCATTGAGTTCCTTATGGGCTCTCCGGATGACCGTGATGCACTGTTCTTTTATAATGGCGTGATGGAGAAGCTTCAGGAATATTTCGACGATGGAACACTGGTATGTACTTCAGGAAAGCTGACCTTTGATGATACTGCAGTGATGCGTTCCGGAAGAAATACCGCAAAGAATGATATGGCGGAGATCCTTTCTCAGAATTATACAGAGGGTGCGCCGGATATTATCTGCACAGGTGCTGACGACCTTGCACTTGGGGCTGTGGATGCCCTGGAGGATGCAGGACATGTGTCTGGAGAGGATGGCTGGCCTATGATCACAGGAGGCGGCTGTGAGGCAGAAGCAGTGACCGCTTTGATCCAGGGAAAGATTGAGGATGATCTGCTGTTTGATAACCGTGTACTGGCAAATGACTGTGTGACGATGGTGGATGCTCTTCTGAAAGGGGAGAAGCCGGAGATCTCCGATTATGAGCAGTATGACAACGGGACCAAGATCGTGGGAACTGTGACCAGTGATATCCAGCTGATCGATGCAGATAATTATCAGATGCTTGTGGATGACGGATATTATGAAGAGGAAGAGATCATGCCGGAGGCAACTGCCACACCAACGCCGACAGTGACATCGGAAGCTACGGTGACGGAAGAACCGGATATAGATGAAAATACACCGGAAACTGCATCGGCTTCATCGGAAAAGGAAGAAACGGAAATTTCCGGAACACCGACACCGGAGGAAACAGTAACTCCGACACCTTCAGAAAAGTCGGAAAAGGGTGCAGATGCATAGATCAGAAATGATATCATAATCTGGCTGTGATAAAAATAAAAATACTCCCGGAAACAATGTATATAAGTTTCCAGGAGTATTTTTTATGATAAATCTTATTCACGGAAAGTAAGTTTGCCATCAGCAATGGAATCAATGATAGCAAGGGATTCCAGATGGATACCCATGTCACGGATGGTCTGTCCGCCGGACTGGAAGCCTTTTTCGATAACGATTCCGGCTCCTTCAAGAGTTGCGCCGGATTTCTTAACGATGTCGATCAGACCGAGAAGTGCACAGCCATTGGCAAGAAAATCATCGATCAGGAGTACGTGATCTTCCGGTCCGAGAAATTTCTTGGAAAGGATCACATCGTAAACTTTCTTGTGGGTGAAAGACTCTACCTTGGTGGTGTACATCTCGCCGTCAAGGTTCACACTCTGTGCTTTCTTGGCAAATACAACCGGTACATGGAAATACTGTGCCGCAATACAGGCAATACCGATACCGGAAGCCTCGATGGTAAGGATCTTGGTGATTGGACAGTGGTCAAAACGTTTCTTGAATTCTTTGCCGACCTCGTTGATCAGGTCAATATCCATCTGATGATTCAGGAAGCTGTCCACTTTTAAAATATTTCCTTCTTTTACTACGCCGTCTGTCAGAATTCTGTCTTTTAAAAGCTGCATGAAATTTATCTCCTTTGATTTATCACATTAATATATGTTTACTGCCCACGGACAGAGCAGTAATATTTTTAATATGTATCATACGACAATATTTGCGTGAGTGCAATTATTTTTGACAAAAAAACATAAAATTATTATAATGGATAGGATGACTAAGAAAGGAACAGGCACAGATGAAAGAGTACGAAGTAATCTGGGAAATTTTTAACAAATGTCCGAGAAATCAGATGCGTGATGTATTTGTGGAAGAAGTGGAGATTGCAGATCCGGAAGCGTATGTGAAACAGAAATTTCAGGGGAAGGATGTCTCTTACGAGAAGACAGTACTGGAAGACGGAACCATCATTTTTGACATTCAGACATCTATGATCCGGCAGCGCTGTTCTTTCACGGAGATCTGAAGGAGGAAATACACATGAAAGAAACACATGTGCACGTTCTCGAGGATGGAACCGTTCTTGAACATACCCATGGGGAACAGGAACATGTGCATACTCACGATGGCACACATCCTCATCATCACAGCCACGCACAGACCAAGGCCGTACTCAACAGACTTTCCAGGGCCATCGGGCATATGGAATCCATTAAGCGTATGGTGGAGGAAGGACGTGACTGCAGCGAAGTGCTGATCCAGCTGTCAGCCGTAAAATCTGCGATCAATAATACAGGCAAGATCATCCTGCAGGATCATATAGAACACTGCATCGTGGATGCAGTGGAGCATGGAGACAGGGATGCGATCAAGGAACTGGAAAAAGCGATCGACAGATTTATGAAGTAAGGTAAGGAGTTCATGAGAGATCGTGAATGAGAAAAATGCACGGACAGAGAGCCAGTTCTTTCTGTGTAAATACAAAGAATGAGAGGAATCTATTATGGCAAAAGAGTGTAGCAATACATCCTGCAACAAATCAAGCTGTGAAGGCTGCGGACAGAAACAGCCCCAGAGCCTCATGGCAGAACCAAACGTTTTTTCTGACGTAAAACATGTGATCGGAGTTGTCAGCGGAAAGGGAGGCGTGGGTAAATCCTTCGTAACAGGCTCCCTGGCAAACCTGATGGCTTCCAAGGGATATAAAGTGGGCATTATGGATGCTGATATCACCGGTCCGTCCATCCCGAAGATGTATGGCATCAAGGGCAATGCACAGGGCAGTGACAATGGGATCTATCCGATGCCAACTGCAAACGGAATCGAGGTTATGTCTGTAAACCTTCTTCTCCCGGATGAGGAGACACCGGTGATCTGGAGAGGTCCGGTCCTTGCAAATATGGTAAAACAGTTCTGGAGTGATGTGATCTGGGGTGAATTGGATTATCTCTTTGTAGATATGCCGCCAGGAACCGGAGATGTTCCGCTGACAGTATTCCAGTCCCTGCCGATCGAGGGTGTCGTGATCGTTACTTCTCCGCAGGATCTGGTCCGCATGATCGTCAAGAAGGCCTATAACATGGCTGATATGATGAAGGTTCCGGTCCTTGGAATCGTGGAGAACTATAGCTATGTGAAATGTCCGGACTGCGGAAAAGAGATCAAGGTCTTTGGCGAGAGCCATATCGATGAGATCGCTGCAGAACTGAAGGTTCCGGTCCTGGGCAAGATGCCGATTGACGTGAAGCTTGCAGAGCTTGCAGACAGCGGTCTGTTCAGTAAGATCGAGAATGAGTATATCACTGCGGCAGCAGACGTGATGCCGAAGGCTGAAGCGTAAGTAATAAGAATAATATCTGACCGATATCAATAACAGAAAAGACCACCGGAATTGAGTACATAAGGATCGTAATAATCTTATGGCAGATTCTGGTGGCTTTTTTACTGAATCAGGGAAGTATCCTGCTTCGATCGCGAAAAGCAGTAAGCGGAAGGAACTTGATCGTATCAGATCTGGGAAAAATATTTAAGAAAGCACTGGGCAGCCTGGGAAAGCTGCAGTGCTTCATGATGAGCGATCACGGCACTTCTTGCGGGCAGAGGTGTTTTCAGATGGACAGGTTCCAGACCCGGACGGTTGCGGAGCATATAATCCGGGATACAGGCAATACCAAGTCCGATCTCTGCAAGATCGATCAGCAGATCGTTGCTGTTCAGTTCAACCTCAGGCAGCAGTTTCAGTCCCTGGGCTGCAAACACCTGATGAAGATATTCGCTGGTGGTACTCTTTGGAGCGAGCATCAGGATGGGATAATCCAGAAGATTTTCCATGGAAAGAGGCGATTTGCCCATGGTGAAATAGTCCGGATTTGCCACGAAGATATCCCGGAATTCCAGCACAGTCTGAAGCTTGGTGTGGGCTGAAAGCCGGGAATTCGGGTAGTTGGTGACGATCAGCTCAGCCTGGCCGTTTTCCAGAAGCTCCGCACATCCGATGGAGGTACTGTTGATGATCTTGATCCGTACCTCCGGATGATCCTTGTGGAAACGGCGGAGATAGGGGATGAGAAAATAGCGGCACAGAGTATCGCTGGCACCGATCCGCAGCTGACCGGTAAGATTTCCTTCTCCGGAAAGGACAGCCTCTCCTTCGTTGAGCATGGAAAGGGCCGGCTTTACATGCTGGAGAAGAAGCTCTCCCTCCGGAGTCAGGATGACCCGTTTGGTACTGCGCACAAACAAAGTATGGCCCAGCTTTTTTTCAAAGGTTTTGACGGCCTGGCTTACTGCAGACTGTGAGAATAAAAAGCTGTCTGGAAGCCTCCGAAAAGCTCAGCGTCGTGGCCACGTAATAAAACACTTTGTAAAGTTCAAGATTGATATCCATATGTGAAAAATCCTCCGCTTATAAATGATATAAGATATATTAATTTTACTAATGATATTTCCTATGATACTATATTTTCAGCAGAAAAGAAAGACTGAAATGCTTTCTGCACGTTTACCATCCTTATTATCGGATATAGAGAAAGGAGCCTTCTATGAGCAACGTAAGACGTGTGTATGTAGAAAAGAAACCTGCCTTTGCAGTAAAAGCAAAGGAACTGAAACATGAGATCAAACATTATCTTGGTATCAGCACTGTGACAGCAGTCCGTGAGCTGATCCGTTATGACGTGGAGAATATCTCCGATGAAGTATTTGAGAAAGCCTGCAAGACCGTATTTGCAGAGCCGCCGGTAGATGATCTGTATCTTGAAAAATTTGATGTGGCAGAGGGCGCACGTGTATTTTCCGTAGAATTCCTTCCCGGACAGTTTGACCAGAGAGCCGATTCTGCAGTGCAGTGTGTACAGTTCCTGGATGAGAATGCAGCACCGATCATCCGTTCAGCAACTACTTATGTAATCGAAGGAAACGTTACAGATGCAGAGTTTGAGGCGATCAAACATCACTGCATCAACCCTGTGGATTCCCGTGAGACAGGTCTTGAGAAGCCAGAAACACTGGTAACAGTATTCCCGGATCCTGAGGATGTGAAGATTTTTGACGGATTCAAGGATATGGCTGAGGCTGATCTGAAGGAGCTGTACTCTTCTCTGAACCTCGCCATGACATTTAAGGACTTCCAGCATATCCAGAATTATTTCAGAAATGAAGAGAAACGCGATCCTTCCATGACAGAGATCCGTGTTCTGGATACCTATTGGTCTGATCATTGCCGTCATACTACTTTCTCCACAGAGCTTACCAGCGTGAAGTTTGACGAAGGTGATTATAAGACTCCTATTGAAAAAACATACAAAGAATATCTGGATGCCCATAAGGATATGTACAAGGGCCGTGATGATAAGTTTGTCTGCCTGATGGATCTTGCACTTATGGCAATGAAGAAACTGAAAGCAGAAGGCAAGCTTGCAGACCAGGAAGAGTCTGATGAGATCAATGCCTGCAGTATCGTGGTACCGGTGGACGTGGACGGGAAAGAAGAAGAGTGGCTGATCAACTTCAAAAACGAGACACACAACCATCCGACGGAAATCGAGCCTTTTGGTGGTGCGGCAACCTGCCTTGGCGGAGCCATCCGTGATCCGCTTTCCGGACGTACCTATGTATATCAGGCAATGCGTGTGACAGGTGCAGCAGATCCTACCGTATCCGTAAAGGAAACTCTGAAGGGTAAACTTCCGCAGAAGAAGCTTGTCCGCAGCGCAGCCCACGGCTACAGTTCCTACGGAAACCAGATCGGTCTTGCAACCGGTGCTGTAAAAGAAATCTATCATCCGGACTACGTTGCAAAACGTATGGAGATCGGTGCGGTTATGGGTGCGGCTCCGAGACGTGCGGTCATCCGTGAAAATTCCGATCCTGGAGATATCATCATCCTTCTTGGCGGACGTACCGGTCGTGACGGTATCGGCGGTGCAACCGGTTCCTCCAAGGTCCACACAGAGGCTTCCATCGAGGTCTGCGGCGCTGAGGTGCAGAAAGGTAACGCGCCTACCGAGCGTAAGATCCAGAGGATGTTCCGCAGAGAGGAAGTCAGCCATATCATCAAGAAATGTAACGACTTTGGCGCAGGCGGTGTTTCCGTTGCCATCGGCGAGCTGGCACCGGGACTTCAGATCGACCTCGACAAGGTTCCGAAAAAATACGCAGGTCTTGACGGTACTGAGATCGCCATCTCTGAGTCTCAGGAGCGTATGGCTGTTGTAGTTGACCCGAAAGATGTGGATACTTTCCTGAAATTTGCAAATGAAGAGAATCTCGAGGCAATTCCGGTTGCAGTTGTAACGGAGGAGCCACGCCTTGTCCTTAACTGGAGAGGAAAAGAGATCGTAAATATCTCCCGTGCATTCCTGGATACCAACGGTGCACATCAGGAGACCTCCGTTGAGGTTGAGATCCCGTCAAAGGACGGAAATCTTTTCGAGGAACGTCCGGATGTAACAGATGTAAAGAAAAAATGGATGGATACTCTTGCTGACCTGAATGTATGCTCACAGAAGGGTCTTGTGGAGATGTTTGACGGCTCCATCGGCGCAGGCAGTGTATTTATGCCTCACGGTGGCAAATATCAGCTGACAGAGACACAGTCCATGGTTGCAAAGGTTCCGGTACAGAACGGAAAAACAGAGACTGTTACCATGATGAGCTACGGCTTTGATCCATACCTTTCCTCATGGAGTCCGTATCATGGAGCTGCCTACGCAGTAACCGAGTCTGTTGCCAAGATCGTTGCAACCGGTGGTGATTATAAGAAGATCCGTTTCACCTTCCAGGAATACTTCCGGCGTATGACAGAAGATCCTAAGAGATGGAGCCAGCCGTTCTCCGCACTGCTTGGCGCTTATGCGGCACAGATCGGATTCGGCCTTCCTTCCATCGGCGGTAAGGACAGTATGTCCGGAACCTTCAATGACATTGATGTTCCTCCGACACTGGTGTCCTTCGCGGTGGATGTTGCAAAGGTAAAAGATGTGATCACACCGGAGCTCAAAAAAGCAGGAAACAAGCTGGTATGGCTCCGTGCACCGAAGGATTCCTATGATCTTCCGGATTACCCGGCTCTTATGGAGCAGTATGATAAATTACATCAGGATATCCAGGCAGGCCGTGTGATCTCCGCATATGCACTTGACCGTCATGGAATCGCCGCCGCAGTCAGCAAGATGGCCTTTGGTAACGGCATGGGCGTAAAGATCGAGCATAACCTTGATCCAAGAGATTTCTTTGCTCCGGCATTCGGCGATATCATCTGTGAGGTTCCGGATGGAAAAGTCGGTGAGCTTGCCATTACCTATACTGTGATCGGTGAGGTTACGGATAATGCGAAGTTCACCTACGGTGATACAGAGATCACTCTGAAAGAGGCGCTTTCCACATGGGAAGGAACTCTGGAGAATGTATTTAAAACAGCAGCAGGAACCGAGGACGTCAAGGCAGATGACGGTTCCCTTTACAAAGCAGACAGCATCTATGTATGCAAACATAAGGTTGCAAAACCGCGTGTATTTATTCCTGTATTCCCTGGAACAAACTGCGAGTATGACAGTACCCGTGCATTTGAGAGAGCAGGCGCCGAGGTAGACGTAAAGGTATTCAAGAACCTTACAGCAGAAGATATCCATGATTCTGTAGAGCTCTTTGAGAAAGCCATCGATCAGGCACAGATGATCATGTTCCCGGGCGGCTTCTCAGCCGGAGATGAGCCGGATGGATCCGCGAAATTCTTTGCTACCGCGTTCCAGAACGAGAAGATCAAGGAGGCAGTTATGAAGCTCCTCAATGAGCGTGACGGTCTTGCTCTTGGTATCTGCAACGGATTCCAGGCACTGATCAAACTGGGACTGGTACCGTACGGTGAGATCTGCGGACAGAAAGAGGATTCTCCGACACTGACCTACAACACCATCGGACGCCACGTATCCAAGATGGTTTACACCAAGGTTGTCAGCAACAAGTCTCCATGGCTTCAGAAAGCACAGCTTGGCGGCGTATACTGTAATCCGGCTTCTCATGGTGAGGGACGTTTTGTCGCAAACGATGAGTGGCTGAAGAAACTCAAGGAAAATGGACAGATCGCAACAGAGTATGTACCGGTAGATGAGACAGGATATGAGGGTGAGTTTAACGTAAACGGCTCTTATATGAACATCGAGGGTATCACAAGCCCGGATGGACGTGTTCTCGGAAAGATGGCACACAGTGAGCGTCGTGACGCAGGCGTGGCTGTCAATATTTACGGAGAGCAGGATATCAAGATTTTCGAATCTGGTGTTGAGTACTTCAGATAATACCAGGATTGCGTGAGCTGCATGCAGTGGCAGGGGATTTCAGACCTCCCTGCCACTGTAAAAATACAAAAAGCATATATTTTTAAAAAATTAAAAAAGTGAAAAAACTGTTGACACAAGTCACAAACCATTATATAATAGCAAAGCGAGTTGCGGAACGGAAGAGTTCCTAAGACGAACAACTGTTATGGGATCTTAGCTCAGCTGGGAGAGCATCTGCCTTACAAGCAGAGGGTCATAGGTTCGAGCCCTATAGGTCCCATGTTACAAAAGAATATGGCGAGATAGCTCAGTTGGCTAGAGCACACGGTTCATACCCGTGGTGTCGAGGGTTCGAATCCCCCTCTCGCTATTTAACAAAAGGTCTGAAGATTCAATTTTATTGGGTTTTCGGACTTTTTTTGTTATAAAATTCCGGCTGCCTGTGGTAAGACCAGATGTGAAAAGTTAAGATTGACATTTTACATCGTTTTTTTTATCATAGTAAAAGAATAGACATAACGAATCATTTCGGGAAATGAGGATTGTATAATGAAAAAAAGAATGCTTTTTGTTTTCAACCCCAAAGCAGGAAAAGGAAGAATCAAGATGCATCTGCTGGACATTGTGGATATCTTTAATAAAGGTGGGTACGAAGTGATCATCCGTGCCACGCAGGGACCGAAGGATGCTTATGAACAGGTGAAGGAATATGCAGATCAGGTAGATCTGATCGCCTGCAGTGGAGGTGACGGTACACTGGATGAGGTGGTTACCGGAATCGTGGAAGTGGGCAGCCAGACACCGATCGGGTATATCCCTGCAGGAAGCACCAATGATTTTGCCAACAGTCTGTTTATGCCGAAGAGTATGACTGCAGCTGCCTCCATGATCATGGAGGAGCAGATCTATCACTGTGACATCGGTAAATTTAATAACCAGACATTTGCCTATGTGGCTGCGTTTGGACTGTTTACCAATGTTTCCTATGAGACAGACCAGGATCTGAAAAATATCTTGGGACATGTTGCCTATGTGCTGGAAGGGATGAAGCAGCTTTTTGAGGTGAAATCCTATCATCTGAAGGTAACCTCCGATGAGCTGACTGTGGAGAATGATTTTATCTACGGTATGATCAGCAATTCCAGATCTGTAGGCGGATTTAAGAATCTTACCGGAAAAAACGTGGATATGAATGACGGACTGTTTGAGGTGACACTGATCACCAATCCGAAGAATCCGCTGGAGCTTCAGGAGATCATGACTGCGCTTCTTACTGCAGAGGATAATACAGATCTGATCTATTCTTTTAAGTCTGCGCATGTTGTGATAGAGTCAGAGGAGGCTGTTCCGTGGACGCTGGATGGAGAGTTCGGTGGAGATCAGACCCATGTGGAGATCGATAATCTTCATGAGGCCATGAACCTTTATCTTACCAGCAGTAAGAAACAGAAAAAAAGCCGGTTGAACCAGAAAATGCAGGAGATCAAGGAGATTACCCAGAAGAGCGAAGAATGATCCGAGTATCCGAAGACAAGGTGATCATACAGAGGTGAAAATGTCTTTCCTCATAAGAAAGACTGGATATACAGGAACGAAAAGGAGGAAGAAATGGGAGATTATATCAACGTAAAGGAAATCTTTGGCTGCGATGTATTTAACGATTCTGTTATGCAGGACCGTTTGCCGAAGAAGGTATACCGCGAACTGAAAAAGACAATAGAAGAGGGTAAGGAGCTGTCCATGGAGATCGCTGATGTGGTTGCACATGAGATGAAGGAATGGGCTATTGAGAAAGGTGCTACTCATTATTGTCACTGGTTTCAGCCGCTGACAGGTGTTACTGCCGAGAAACATGACGCATTTGTCACAGCGCCAAGAGAGGACGGCAAGGTACTCTTAAGCTTTTCTGGCAAGGAGCTGATCAAGGGTGAGCCGGATGCATCCTCATTTCCATCCGGAGGACTTCGTGCAACATTCGAGGCAAGAGGCTATACAACATGGGATTGCACATCACCTGCCTTTGTACGTCATGACGCAGCCGGCGGGATCTTATGTATCCCCACAGCATTCTGCTCCTACACAGGAGAGGCGCTTGACCAGAAAACACCGCTTCTTCGTTCCATGGAAGCGGTCAATACACAGGCGCTTCGACTTCTTCGCCTTTTCGGAAATACAACATCAAAAAAAGTAACTCCTTCCGTTGGAGCCGAGCAGGAGTATTTCCTGGTTGATAAGGAGAAATGGCTCCAGAGAAAAGATCTGATCTATACAGGAAGAACTCTTTTCGGGGCTATGCCGCCGAAGGGACAGGAGATGGATGACCACTATTTCGGAACCATCCGTCAGAGAATCTCCGCATACATGAAGGAAGTCAACGAGGAGTGCTGGAAGCTGGGCGTAACAGCAAAGACACAGCACAATGAGGTTGCACCTGCACAGCATGAGCTGGCACCGATCTACGCACCGGTAAATATTGCAGCAGATCACAACCAGATCATGATGCGTATCCTCAAAAAAGTTGCAAGCCGCCATGGTATGCGCTGCCTGCTTCATGAGAAACCGTTTGCAGGAGTTAACGGTTCCGGTAAGCACAACAACTGGTCCCTGACGACGGATGACGGGATCAACCTTCTTGAGCCGGGAAAAACTCCTCATGAGAATATCCAGTTCCTTCTTGTTCTCACCTGTATCCTGAAAGCCGTTGATGAGCATGCAGATCTTCTGAGAGAGTCTGCAGCAGACGTTGGAAACGATGAACGTCTCGGAGGAAACGAGGCACCGCCGGCAGTTATCTCCGTATTCCTTGGTGAGCAGCTTCAGGATGTTCTGGAGCAGCTGATCAGCACAGGTACCGCCACACACAGTAAGACCGGCGAGATCCTGGATACCGGTGTTAAGACACTTCCGGATTTCATGAAGGATGCTACAGACCGAAACAGAACATCACCATTTGCGTTCACAGGAAACAAATTTGAGTTCCGTATGGTTGGTTCCCGTGATTCCATTTCCGAGTGCAACGTAGTTCTGAACACGATTGCAGCAGAAGTATTCCGCGATGCATGCGACCGTCTGGAAGCAGCAGACGATTTTGATACTGCAGTACATGACCTGATCAAGGAGTATGCGATCCAGCATCAGCGTATTGTATTCAACGGAAACGGATATGCACCAGAGTGGGAGGCAGAGGCAAAGAGACGTGGACTTCCGATCCTTCCGTCTATGGTAGATGCCATTCCTGCGCTGACTACAGATAAGGCTGTGAAGCTTTTTGAATCCTTTAATGTATTTACAAGAGCAGAGCTTGAGTCCAGAGCAGAGATCCAGTATGAAGGCTATGCAAAGGCTATCAACATTGAGGCCAAGACCATGGTGGATGTAGCTACCAAGCAGATCATCCCGGCAGTGATCCGTTATACAACGGTTCTTGCAGAGTCCATCAATTCTGTGAAGGCAGTGAGCGCAGCGCTTGATGTCAGTGTACAGACAAGTCTTCTGGAAAAAACCTCCGCACTTCTTGCTGAGACCAAGACAGCTATGGATAAGCTTTCCGGACTGATCGCTGAGTCGGAATCCCATGAAGAGGGACGTGACCGTGCTGTATTCTTCCGAGAGAGCGTGGTACCGGCAATGCAGGCTTTAAGAAAACCTGTAGACGAGCTTGAGATGATCGTAGATAAAGATATGTGGCCGATGCCATCCTACGGTGATCTGATCTTTGAGGTATGATCGGTTAAATAAAATACAGGAAATAAGAGATGTTCCCTGGGTGCAGCGGCATCTTTGAAATCAAATGACGGGACAGATGTAAGATCTGTCCCGTTTTTTACCTGGCGGAGAAAAAATCTGTAAGCGGTTATCCGTCATAGGATCATATAATAACTGCGGATGAGGATATCTGCGGTATTCAATCAGATTCAGGAGTAAGTATATATGATAGAATTAGAATTTTTAAAAGAACAGAACGTTTCCGAAAGCCTGATCCACGGTATCGAGGAGTTTCGAAAAAATTATAACGTTGATGAGGGGGCTGCAGCCAGAGTTACCAGACCGTCCATACCGTTCTACGGAAAAGAAATCCTGGAAATGGCCATTGCAGGACTTCTGGAAGGAGAAAATCTTCTTCTTGCAGGCCCAAAGGCCACGGGAAAAAATATCCTGGCAGAAAATCTGGCATATGCTTTTGGCCGTCCGGTTTATAATGTATCTTTCCATGTCAATACAAACAGTGGAGACCTGATCGGAACGGATACCTTTGTAAACAATGAAGTCTGCCTCCGAAAGGGCAGCATCTATCAGTGTGCCGAGTATGGTGGCTTCGGTATTCTGGATGAGATCAATATGGCAAAGAACGATGCGGTCTCTGTCCTTCATGCAACTCTGGACTATCGCCGCTCCATTGATGTTCCGGGCTATGACCGGATCGACCTTCATCCTGCGGCACGTTTTATCGGAACCATGAACTACGGATATGCAGGAACAAAGGAGCTGAACGAAGCTCTGGTTTCCCGTTTCCTGGTGATCGATATGCCAGCGCAGACAGAAGAAACCTTGGGATTTATTTTCCGCAAAATGTTCCCGGAGGCAAAGGAAAAGGCAGTGGAACAGTTTATCGGTGTATTTATGGATCTTCAGAAGAAATCCGTAAACAGTGAGATCTCCACAAAAGCGCTGGATCTTCGAGGACTTCTGGCTGCCATGAAGATTGTTCGTGCAGGACTTTCTCCCCTGGCAGCAGTGCAGATGGGAGTGGTGAACAAAACCTTCGATATTTTTGAAAAGGAGATCGTGGACGATGTAGTCCGTACAAGGATCCCGGAAGAGTGGACAAAGGACGATGTCTATGCATAAAGATCTGACAGAAGAACTTTCTATAGAAGATTACAAGATGGAGCTGGAAAACCGGATCCGTAATCTCCTCTGGACGGTAAGCGGCGACTATACACTGGATGTGAAGCCGGATGTATCGCTGTTTCTCCGCTCAAAAGAGATCGCTCTTTACGATGGGATCAAACAGGGGGCTTTTGCCAGATATTTTGACAAAAATCTGCTTGGCCTTTATCTTGTAAAAAAAATCTATCTGGATGCCTCTGAGACGGAGCTGACCGGGCTGACACAGCTCTGTATCGAAGCGGCAGTGGGAGAGCGGATCTGTGAAGAGCGCCCCGGGGTTCGCCGCATGAGAAAAAAAGCTCTGGAAGATATCCTGGATCAGGAATATGAAACCCTGCCTTCCTACGATAAGCTGTTAGACAGGCTGAAAATTGCAGTATTCCGTGATGTACTTACAGGAAGCGTACAGCCTCTGGAGAAAAAACTGTCTGCATTCCGGGATCAGATCTATGCCTGCGCAGAAAGCAGAGACACCATGGAACTGATTCGGATCATCGACAGCCTCTATAATGCGGTCATCGATCCGGACTTTGAGAAGAAAAACGGTTCCCTTGAACGGGTAATGGCGGTGACGCTGGAAGAACTGACGGAATTTGGCTGGGAAGACTACCTTAATGAAGAGATGTATGAGGAAGCTCTGGAAAATTACGTGGAAAAGCTCACAGACCGGATGACAGATATTGAAGATTCCTCGCTGACACAGGATATGGAAGAAAAACGTAAGGTGAAAAACAAGATCACGGTGATTTCAGAGGAAGCTCTTCAGAAAGCTCATACCTATGTGGAACTGAATTTTGGAAAAACCTATCTCACACCTGCGGAAGAAAAAAGAATGAACCATCTTATGTGCCGGGGAATACACGGAGACTGCAGCCTGTATTTTACAGAAGGAATCCTGAAAAATCCGGTTCGTGATAATTATCAGTACCAGTATGCAAAGCGTCTGCGTAATAAGAACATATGGATCTATCATGACAAGCACAGAATTGCAAAACGAAATATTGCCATATTGACTGAACTCCTGAAAAAAGCACTGGTGATCCGAAGTGAAAACCAGGAAGTCCTATCAGACCGGGGAACTATCGTTCCTTCCAGGCTGTGGCGTATAGGCAGAAGCGGTGAGGCAAATCTTTTTAAGAGGATTCTTCGTGGAGACAATACGGATTTTGTGGTGGATATACTGATCGATGCCAGTGGTTCACAGATGAGCCGACAGGGAGATGTGGCACTGCAGGCTTATATGATCAGCTCTGCCCTGAGCAATGTGGAAATCCCTCATCGGGTTATGAGCTACTGCACATTCTGGGATCATACGATCCTGCACAGGTTCCGGGAATATGATGATCCGGTTTCGGCAGATGAGGATATTTTCAATTATGTGACTTCCTCCAATAATCGGGACGGGCTTGCCATAAAAGCAGCGGGATACAGTCTTTTGCAGAGGGAAGAGGAAAAAAAGATCCTGATCATCTTAAGTGACGGACGCCCCTACGATGTGATCATAAACCGCCCCAATGCAAAAAATCCGGCCCCTTATCAGGGAAAATATGCCATTTCAGATACTGCAACAGAGGTGCGGCGTCTTCGGAGCCAGGGCGTCAGTGTTCTGGGGGTATTTGCAGGTGAAGAGAAGGATCTTCCGGCGGAAAAGAAGATTTTTGGAAAGGATTTTGCCTATATCCGGGATATCGGAAATTTCTCAAAGATCGTAGGACGATATCTGACAAAACAGCTGGAAACGGACAACTGAAAAAAAAAAAGTATTTTATTTTAAATGTATAATATTCAATTGTAAGGAATAAGGTCACTATGTTAGCATAAAAGCTGCATAGTGACCAATTATTTGCTTATAATTATACAGAAAATTGTAAATAATATATAATATCTCAGATATAATTTCTTGCAAAATACTGCGAAATTTGCTATACTATATAACGTTACTAATTTACTAGATAAAGGGAGAGGAAATATGAACAAAAACACAGAGTTCAAACCTTACATTCCTGCGGAGAAAATCACTCCGGAGCTCACAGTTACATCTGTGATCATGGGATGTATTCTTGCTGTCATCTTCGGCGCAGCCAATGCTTACCTTGGTCTTCGTGTTGGTATGACAGTATCTGCCTCCATTCCGGCGGCAGTTATCTCCATGGGTGTTATCCGCGTGATTCTTCGCAGAAACTCCATTCTGGAGAGCAATATGGTCCAGACTATCGGTTCAGCCGGTGAGTCTCTTGCAGCAGGTGCTATCTTCACCATGCCTGCACTGTTCCTCTGGGCAGAGGAAGGACTTACAAGCAAACCAGGCATCGTTGAGATCACTCTGATCGCACTTTGCGGTGGTATCCTTGGTGTACTTTTCATGGTACCCCTTCGTAATGCCCTCATTGTTAAAGAGCATGCAACTCTTCTCTATCCGGAAGGAACTGCCTGCGCAGACGTTCTTCTTGCCGGTGAGGAAGGCGGAGCAAATGCTTCCACAGTATTCTCCGGTATGGGACTTGCTGCCATCTTCAAATTTGTTGTTGATGGACTGAAGCTTCTTCCGGCAGATGTTTCTGCAGCATTTAAATCCTTCAAGGGTGAGATCGGTATGGAGGTTTATCCGGCACTTCTCGGTGTTGGTTATATCGTAGGACCGAAGATCGCATCCTACATGTTTACCGGTTCTCTTATCGGCTGGATGGTCATCATTCCGCTGATCTGCCTGTTCGGACCTGATACATGGATGTATCCGGCAGCAGAGGGAACGACCATTGCCCAGCTTTACGCAAACGGCGGAGCATCAGCGATCTGGTCTACTTATGTTAAATATATCGGCGCAGGTGCTATCGCAACAGGCGGTATCATTTCCCTGATCAAATCCCTGCCGCTGATCGTTACAACCTTCCGTGACTCCATGAAGAGTATGAAGGGAAGCAAGAACACAAGCACAGAGAGAACCGCACAGGATCTTCCGATGCAGTTCATCCTTCTCGGTGTTATAGCAATGGTATTTATCATCTGGATCGTTCCGGCAATCCCGGTAACTCTTCTTGGTGCAGTTATCATCGTAGTTTTTGGATTTTTCTTTGCAACAGTATCTTCCCGTATGGTAGGTCTTGTAGGAAGCTCCAACAACCCGGTTTCCGGTATGGCTATCGCTACTCTTCTGATTGCTACATTTGCGATCAAGAGCTCCGGTAAAACAGGTATCGACGGAATGACAGCAGCGATCGCTGTTGGTTCTGTTATCTGTATCATCGCAGCGATCGCCGGTGATACCTCTCAGGACCTTAAGACAGGATACCTTCTTGGTGCTACACCTAAGAAGCAGCAGATGGGCGAGATGCTCGGTGTTGTTGTTTCCGGTCTTGCTATCGGCGGTGTTCTGTATCTTCTGGATGCAGCATGGGGCTACGGTACAGCAGAGATCCCTGCTCCGCAGGCTCAGCTTATGAAGATGATCGTTGAGGGAATCATGGGCGGAAACCTTCCATGGGGACTTGTATTTGTAGGTGTATTCCTTGCAATCTGCCTTGAGATCCTCCGTATCCCGGTAATGCCTTTCGCAATCGGTCTTTACCTTCCGATTTACCTGAACGCAACCATCATGATCGGTGGTATCGTTCGTGGATTACTTGACCGCAGAAAAGGTGTTGACGAAAAAACCAAGACAGCTCAGGCCACAGATGGTACTCTGTACTGTGCTGGTATGATCGCCGGCGAGGGTCTTGTTGGAATTCTTCTTGCGATCTTTGCAGTTGTCGGTATCAGCCTTGATATGTCCGGCGTTGTAAACCTTGGAAATATCGGCGGTGTTGTGCTGATGATCATCATGATCCTGTCACTGCTTAAATTCTCTATCTGGAGAAAGAAGAAAGCCTGATGAGAAAAAACAAAAAGGATAAGAAACAGGATATCAACTATCTTGATCTGATCCCGGAAACAAACCAGTCGATCCGGTGGCACCGGGACCTGAAGCAGCGGATCATTCTTGAGATAGAGAATAAGGGTATGTTCAATACCATCGCGCAGAAGGTTTTTGGTAAGCCAAGGTTTTCCAAGGTTCATCTTGATGAAATGGGAACTTTTATCTGGCCTGAGATCGATGGAGCCAAAACCGTGCAGGAGCTTGCCCTGCTGGTGAAAGAGCATTTCGGAGATAAGGCAGAACCGCTTTATCCGAGAATCGTAAAATACTTTCAGATAATGGAAAGCTATGAATTTGTTCATTTTATAAATAAAAAGACAGAAAAATAGCATGGAGAACGGGAACGGACGCAGAATAGTGTACGGTCCCGTTCTTTTTATGACACGTCAGTGCGGGAAACTGATGCAGTTGTCATATGATACTATAGCATTTCCGGGATTTTCACAGCGGAATAGAAATATTGAGGACATTTCAAGACAGAAATTCCGGGAATTGCTGTAAAAAATGAAAGGAGCACTTTATGAGTCTTGTGAAAAAAAAGGACTGGTATCTGGATTATCTTCTGATCATAGTAGGAACCGGGCTGATGGCACTTGCCATCAATTCCGTTTTTGATGCAACCGGGCTGGTAACAGGCGGCTTTTCCGGTATAGCGATCCTGGTGAAGCATTGGACCGGTGAGATCATAGATGGCGGGGTTCCGCTGTGGCTTACCAATATCACGCTGAACATTCCGCTGTTTTTTCTGGGATGGCGGATCAAAGGCTTTTCCTTTGTAAAAAAAGCTCTGGTCGGTGAGATCTCCCTCTCAACCTGGCTTGCCATTCAGCCGGTGTGGAATATTGCGGGAGATGATCTCCTTCTGGCTGCTGTATACGGTGGTGTGATCCTGGGAATCGGCATTGGAATGGTTTTCCTTGGACAGGGAACCACAGGCGGAACGGATATGATGGCAGCACTGATCCAGAAGTATATGCGTCATTATTCCATCGCACAGATCATGCAGTTTATTGATGGGCTTATTGTGATCGTAGGAATGTATGTGTTCGGTATCCAGCGGGCCCTGTATGCCATCATTGCGGTTTATCTGGTAACAAAAGTATCCGACAGTCTGATCGAAGGTCTGAAGTTTTCCAAACAGACATTTATCATCACGGAGAAGCCGGATGAGGTTGCCAGAGTCATTATGGAAGACCTGGATCGCGGAGCGACAGGAATCTGTGGCAAGGGGATGTATTCCGGTCAGGAGAAGACGATCATCTTCTGTGTGGTAAACAAAAAGGAAATTGTGAAGCTGAAAGAGCTGGTAGATGATATTGATCCCAACGCTTTTGTGATCGTTTCCGATGCAAGAGAAGTTCATGGAGAAGGTTTTATAGAGAAAAATTAGGCGGATTTCAACAAAAATTTGTAAATTTTTTCAGTTTTACTCTTTCATTTTTGGTGATTTTGTATTAAAATAGCCATAGATAAAGAGGGAAAGACAGAAGATAAGCATACACATAAGTGAGAAGGGATTGAACGGAATGATATCGAATCAGGTGTTACAGAATACGCTCGAGGGACTTAAAGAAATATCAAGGACGGAATTTTGTGTCATTGACACAGACGGCAAGGTACTTGCGTCTACCTTTTCTGATTTTGAAATCCAGCCGGCAGATATCCAGGCTTTTGTAGAATCCCAGGCGGACAGCCAGCTTGTCAAGGGATTTCAGTACTTTAAGGTCTGTGATGATTATCAGTTGGAATATGTCCTGGTAGCCCACGGAGATGATGAGGATACTTATATGGTAGGCAAGCTTGCAGCCTTCCAGATCCAGAATCTGATCGTTGCGTACAAGGAGCGTTTTGACAAAGACAGCTTTATCAAGAATCTTCTTCTTGATAATCTTCTTCTGGTGGATATTTACAACAGAGCGAAGAAGCTTCATATTGAAGCAGATGTCCGTCGTGTAGTTATGATCCTGGAACTGAACCAGGAGAAAGATCACAGCTCTGTAGAGAGCGTGAAAAGCCTTTTTGGCGGAAAGAGCAGAGATTTTATCACTGCTGTTGATGAGAAGAGCATCATTATAGTCAAGGAACTGGAAGAGGGAGAGGGCTATCCGGAGATGGATAAGCTGGCTCATACGATTATGGATACTCTGGATCTGAATAAAGATGGTGAGGATGTCCACATGGCATACGGTACCATTGTCAATGAGTTGAAAGAAGTTTCACGTTCCTACAAGGAAGCGCGTATGGCCCTTGATGTAGGCAAGATCTTCTTCGGAGACAGGGAAGTTATCGCATACAGCTCACTTGGAATCGGACGCCTGATCTATCAGCTGCCTATTCCTCTGTGTAAGATGTTTATCCGCGAGATCTTTGACAACAAATCTCCGGACGATTTCGATGAGGAGACACTTGTCACCATCGATAAATTCTTTGAGAACAGTCTGAACGTATCTGAAACTTCACGTCAGCTGTATATCCACAGAAATACGCTGGTATATCGTCTGGATAAACTCCAGAAGAGTACAGGCCTTGATTTGAGAGTGTTTGAGGATGCCATTACATTTAAGATCGCGCTGATGGTTGTTCGATATATGAAATATATGGAGACATTAGAGTATTAATAGCATTCGGAATGCAGGATTTCACACTCTGCTGAACTGTCTTAAATGCATTATTTACGAGGACTGCTATAGAATTTTTAAACTGCCGCTTATTCCTTCCCGGAATAGGTGGCAGTTTTTGTATGAGTGTTTTTCATCATGGAATATTGTGTAAATGTCCCCCTCCCTGGGTGGAAGCATTCACGAAGTGTGTTACTGAGAACGGAGTGAACAGTAACGAATTCACATGAACTTCACAGAATAACATCCATGACTCTATTGTAATTTTGGTATTTTTACGTTAAAATAAATAATTTGGAGAGGGCTGTTGATTACTGTTCACTGGTAATGTCCCGCGAGGTGTTTTTTGTGAGCGAAGGTCACAGAAAACCCGAGACATATCGCGCGAATTTATGCGATCAGCATAAATTCTGTGCATCGCGAAGCGTGTTACTGAGAACGGAGTGAACAGTAACGTGAACAGTAACAGTTGTAGGGCCCGGGAAATTTATTCTTGCATTTAAACAGAATATATATTACAATAATGTTACGAAAAAATTAAGAAAATTATGCTTTTATAATATAGAGGAGGATATATATGATCGATCTTGTAGATGTGAGCAAATCTTACGGCCCGGGTCTTCCGGCTGTGAATCATGCGAACTTACATGTTGATAAAGGGGAATTCGTATTTGTAGTAGGAAGCAGTGGTTCTGGTAAATCCACACTGATCAAGCTTCTGATGAAAGAACTGGATTCTACCAGCGGAACGATCACAGTCAGCGGAGAACGTCTGGAGAAGATGAAACACAGACGTGTTGCCAAGTATCGCAGAAAGCTTGGGGTAGTATTTCAGGATTTCCGTCTTTTAAAAGACCGTAATGTATATGAGAATGTAGCATTTGCGCAGCGTGTCATAGGAAGACCTACCCGTGTGATACGCAAACGTGTGCCGGAGGTTCTCCAGGAGGTAGGACTTGCAGGAAAGTATAAGGCATACCCGGATGAGCTTTCCGGTGGTGAGCAGCAGAGAGTTGCTCTTGCCAGAGCACTGGTAAATCGCCCTGACATCCTTCTGGCAGATGAGCCGACCGGAAACCTGGATCCGAAAACCTCTGAAGAGATCATGGCTCTGATGGAGCAGATCAATGACAGAGGAACCACAGTTCTGGTAGTTACCCACAATAAGGACATCGTCAATGCCATGCGTAAGCGAGTAGTCACCATGCACAACGGCAAGATCATCAGCGATGAGAAAGAGGGAGGATATCATGAGGCCTAGTACGATCTGGTATACCCTGAAGCAGGGATTTAAGAATATAAAAAGAAACTGGATGTTTTCCCTGGCATGTATCATCACGATGGCAGCCTGCATTTTTCTGGTAGGTATTTTCTATTCCATCGTGAACAACGTCGGTAATATTGCCCATAAGGTGGAAGAAGAAGTACCGATCACAGTATTCTTTGATGAGGGCACTTCAGAGGAAGAGATCCAGGCGATCGGCGATGCCATTCAGTCCAGGCCGGAAGTGGCCAGGATGGACTATCAGTCCGCAGATCAGGCATGGGAAGAATACAAACAGAAATATTTTGGAGATGAAGATGCGGCAGATGGATTTAAAGATGATAACCCTCTTGCCAATTCATCCAATTATCAGGTATATCTTAATGATATTACCAAGCAGACAGAACTGGTGAATTATATCCAGGGACTGGAACATGTCCGGAAGGTAAATCAGTCTGAACAGGCATCCAGGACACTTGGTTCCATT
>ENA-OQDL01000028-OQDL01000028.1-human-gut-metagenome-genome-assembly--contig:-NODE-28-length-83727-cov-4.872799_pt1 | contig 83727 bp, 66 predicted proteins | sample MGYA00242782_ERZ504609 | MGnify/ENA primary metagenome ERZ504609 (study PRJEB26092, sample SAMD00036320) | human gut metagenome | host: Homo sapiens | study: EMG produced TPA metagenomics assembly of... | reverse complement strand
TCGACCGTCACATGTCGCTCGAACTGACCGACGCGGCCAAGGATCTGCTCGCACAGAAGGGCTTCGACCCGCTGCTGGGCGCCCGTCCGCTGCGTCGCGTGATCCAGCGCGACATCGAGGACGCCATCTCCGAGAAGATCCTGATGGGCGATCTCGAAGACGGTCAGCGCGTGATTGTGGATGCGGAAGGCGAGGGTATCCTCGGCGAATTCACCTTCAAGGGTGAGGAGTTCGAGGAGCCGGCCGCCGCCGATAAGCCCGCCGAAGACGGTGCCGCCACTGATGGCGAGACTCCAGCCGACGCCACTCCGGCCACTGAGCCGGCCGAATCCGCTCCCGCCGATTCCGGTGACGCTCCGCAGGAGTAGTCCGTTTCGATAGCGTAGCTAGCGCATACCAGCAAAGCTCCCCTTGACAGGGGAGCTGTCAGCGAAGCTGACTGAGGGGTAGACCTGCGCACACATGATGTGCACGTTTGTGGTCTACCCCTCAGTTGCCTCTGGCGACAGCTCCCCTGTCAAGGGGAGCTACTGTTTGTGTCGGATTATTGCAGCAGGGCGAGTCCGGTGTCGATGGTCTCCTCGCGGGTAAACAGCGTGCGGCCGGCGCGCACCGAACGCAATACTGAGCAGCGCTCATACACGGCGTTGAACACGCTATCGGCGTCCAGCACAATGAAGTTTGCTGGCTTGCCCGTTTCCAAGCCGTACATATCGCGCAGGCCCAACGTAGTGGCACCGTTGACGGTCAGGAACTTCAACGCATCGTCGATTTCTTCAAAGCTCATCATCTGTGCCAAATGCAGCACATAATCAAGAATGAGCATCATATTGCCATTGCCCAGCGGGTACCACGGGTCCTGCATTGAATCCTGGCCCAATGACACATTGACACCCGCCTCAGTGAGCTCCTTGACTCGCGTGATGCCACGGCGCTTGGGGAAGGTATCCTGACGGCCCTGCAAATACAGGTTCTCGGTGGGGGCGCAGGCGAAGTTGATATGCGCCGCCTTAAGCAGCTTGGTCAGGTGGAAGAAGTAGGCGTTGTCCGCCGATCCCAGCGAACAGGTGTGGCTGGCGGTGACCTTCGGGCCAATGCCAGCCTTATATGCCAGCGCCGAAAGCAGCTCCACGTAACGGGAATTCGGATCATCCGTCTCATCGCAATGCACGTCGATGAGCTTGTCGTATTTCGAAGCCAACTCAACTACCGTGTGCATGGAATGCTCGCCAAACTCACGGCACTGTTCGAAATGGGGGATGCCGCCCACGCAGTCGGCACCCATCTTGAGTCCTTCCTCCACCAGCTCGGCACCCGATTCGCCATGCGGGCCCTCGTAGGAGTACATGCCCTCCTGCGGGAAGCTGACGATCTGGAGAGTGACCGTATCCTTCAATTCCTCCTTAAGCTCCAGCAGCGCCTTTAACGAGGTCAGGTTCGGGTCGGTCACATCGGCATGGGATCGAATGAGCTGCACGCCATGCAGCATTTCTTTCTTAATGCCGTTTTTCGCGCGCTGCTTGATCTCGTCGACCGTCAAGTCGGACTTGGTCTCACTCCATCGCTGGATGCCCTCAAACAAGGTTCCGCTTTCATTCACCGCACCGGGCTTGCGGGCCGTGAATACGTAATCAAGGTGCAGATGCGTATCGCAGAACGGTGGGCAGACAAGTTTGCCGCCCAGATCGACCACCTCAATGGCCGCCGGATCACCACCCTGAGCCTCATATTGTTGCGCGAGTCCGGGGCCGAATGCGGTGAACACACCATCCGTGACGAGAATGTCCTGCAATGGCAGGGTGCTTGCAGCCGTGCTTCCGGGTTCTCCGGTGGCGATATGTGCGTTGGTGAACAGTGTGGTAGTCATCGTCGCTCCTTCAACTGGTGTGTTGCCGAACGGTTACGTGAACCGACTGCCCGCGTAACCAACTGAGGTTATTGTCAACAGCACGCTTTGCGGTGAGGTTAACCGGAACGACCGGTGTTCCGCGGGGGGAATGGACAGATTGTATGACTGTATCGATTCGCAGTGTGCTTCATAACACGCAGTTCAAACGAGCCGATCCTGTGGTGGAGGTCGAAGGCAAAGACCTCGATACGCCAGTGCGATGGGTGTTCACCAACGAGCGAGAGGATGTCTCCAGCTTCCTTTCGGGCGGTGAGATGCTGATTATCGAGGGCAACGCTCTGCTCGCCGCCGATTGGCACGGCACGCTAGGACAATATGTAGCAAGCCTGGCACAGGCTGGTGTCGCCGCTCTGGTGGTCGAACTGGTGGAGGGTGTGGTGCGGATGCCGGACGAACTGGTGTCTGCGGCCAGGCTGCATGGGTTGACGTTGATTGGTTTGAAATCTCGCGTACCTTTTGTCGACATCTGTCAGAGCGTCAATACCGCTATCGTGCACGAACAGATGCACTTGCAATTGGAGGTGGACACAATGTCCACTTCATTACGTGAGGGATTGTCCCGTACCGGCAATATCGAGGCTGTGGCCGAAACCATTGCGTCGCTGTTCGGCGAAAGCGTCGCCATTTTCGATGGTGACGGTCTGTTGGCCGCTCGAGCGGGTCGTGCGTTCGATGCCGGCAACGAATCGAGCGCCGTCATCGCCCTTGAAAGTCGCTCCCGGCCGGTGGGAGCATTGGAGATCACGCAACGCACCATGACTTCCGACGCCACGATGCGTCGGGCCATCGCCACCATCGTGTCTCCGGTGGCTGCCCTTTATATTGACGGCGGTGCGCGCATGGGCATGATGCATCATCTGAGTATGGGTCCGGCCGACGGCGTGCACGTCAATACATTTGAGGCGCAGGAAGCGCATGCGATGCTCGAAGCGCTGGGTTTTGCCGGATCATGCATCTATATGCCATTCGCTTTTCGGTTCAGATCGGTGGTGGAAGGCATCAACCATGTATCGACGATGGTCGAACGGTTCGAAGAACGGTCGGGATGCGCCGTCTCCTGCATGCTGGAAGGTGACTTGATGGTCGGATGGTGCTCCACCACCGATTCCTCAGACGGTGCGGCCGCATTCGGACGCCATTGCATGGATGCGCTTGCCGTACTGGAAGGCGACGGTATATACGTGGTGCATGGCCGAGTGGCATTGGACACGGTGACGCTGGTCGACGGGTTCGCGGTATTGCGTGACATCGCCAATCAGGAACCGGCATACGGGCGAGTCGTAAGTACCATGTCCGCACTCGTCGACCGTTTCGTCGCATCCTCTGATATGGACAAGGCGATGCGCATGCTCGTGGTGCAGACCATCGGATTCGAGGTCGCCGCCTCTCCGTTGTTGCTGGACACACTGTGCGCCTGCTTCGACAACCTCGATAGCAAAACCGGCGCGTGCGAGCAATTGGGCATCAGACGGCAAACCCTGTACAACCGACTGGACAAAGTGACACAAATGGTCGGCGTCGACTATAACGACAAACCGAACTGGTCGATGCTGCTATTCGCCGCCAAACTCACGAAATCATGGCAAGAACAGCATGTTGAATAATGCGCCGGCACCACTGGGCAACCTGTCCACTTCTACGCCGAACGGGTTAATCGACGATTCACGTTTCAGCAAATACTCAAGGGCATAGTCGAGGCTATCGCGGCGCTGGTCGACCTGCTGCGAAACGGATTCCCACTTGAATCTCATTCAGTCACACGAACAGCACATCCTTGAAAGGACGGTGACATCATGAGTTCTGCAACGATTACTACATCTGCACGACTGATAAATTCCACCCCGCAAACTGAAGAACAGGCCATGGTCAGAAAAGTCGCGGTATCTTCCTTCCTCGGCAACTTCATCGAGTGGTTCGACTACGCCTCCTATTCGTACTTCGCCACCACTATCGCCCTAGTGTTCTTCCCAACCGACAATCACACCGTCGCCATGCTGCAGACCTTCGGCGTGTTCGCGCTATCCTTCATCCTTCGCCCAATCGGCGCACTGTTCTGGGGTAGCTATGGAGATAAGAAAGGCCGTAAAGCCGCACTGGCCCACTCGATTATGTTCATGTCCGGTGCGAGCTTCCTGATCGGCTGCCTGCCGTCTTACTCGGTGATTGGCGTTGGCGCGCCGATTCTGCTTCTACTGCTGCGCATGGTGCAGGGCTTCTCCGCCTCCGGTGAATATGCCGGTGCGGCCACGTTCCTCGGCGAATATGCGCCCACTTCAAAGCGCGGCATCTACTGCTCGCTGATTCCGGCTTCCACCGCTATCGGTCTGCTCGCCGGTTCTACTCTGGCCACGCTGATGACCGCCAACATGAACTCTAGCGCGATGGTCGGTTGGGGATGGCGTGTGCCGTTCCTGCTGGCCGGCCCGCTCGGTCTGATTGTGCTGTACATCCGCGCCAAGCTCGCTGATTCCCCGTCTACCAGTCGATGAACGATGCGCTTGAGTCCAAGGGCGCCGCCTCCGCCGACGGTCAAATCGCTGCCAAGAGCGGCATGTTCGCCCCGCTCGCCGAGTTGTTCCACAACCATCTCAAGGCTCTGATCATCAGCTTCGGAGCCTGCGTGCTGAACGCGGTCGGCTTCTACACCGTGCTCACCTACCTGCCGACCTATCTGTCTGACACCGTCGGCATGGACGCCCCCCAGTCCGGCACCATCACCACCATCTGCCTGGTCGCCTACGTGTTCATGGTGTTCGGCATGGGCCACATCTCCGACAAATTCGGCCGCAAGAAGGTGCTCATCGGCGCTTGCGTGGCGTTCATCGTCCTCACCGTTCCTGCCTTCCTCATCCTCAACACCTCCCAGTTCTGGCCCGTGCTGCTGGTTGAGCTGGCAATGTGCGCCACCCTGACTGCCAACGACGGTACCCTGTCCAGCTACCTGACCGAGACGTTCCCCACCTCCGTGCGCTTCACCGGATTCGCGTTCAGCTTCAATCTGGCCAACGCCATCTTCGGTGGTACGGCCTCGTTCATCGCCACTGGCCTGATTGCCCTGACCGGTTCGTCCATCGCCCCGGCCTGGTACATGGTGGGCGTTGCGGCCATCGCCTTGGTCGCGATGATCCTCTCCCACGAAAACACCGACAAGGATCTGAATCACATCTGATCTCCTCAGCTCCGGCTCCTTCCCCGAGGGAGCCGGGCGTATTCATCGACCATCCAATCCACCACCAACCTAAAGGAGTACTGCAATGGGTAGCAACCGCCGTATGGACCACATGACCTGGCCGGAATTCAAGGAGGCGAAGACTCGTCCCGTCATCGTGCCGATCGGTTCGACCGAACAGCACGGCCAGCATCTGCCCATCGGCACCGACGCGGTACTCGCCACGCGGGTCGCCGAAGATCTGGCGGAACGCATCGACGGCACCGTGCTGCCCACCCTGAGCTACGGATACAAGTCCAAGCCGCTCTCCGGTGGCGGGCCGCTGTTCCCGGGCACTATCGACATGAACGGCGTGACAGTGATCAACCAAATGCACGACGTGCTGAGCGAACTCATCGCCGATGGCTTCACCAAGATCGTCGTCATGAACGCGCATTTTGAAAACGAGGCGTTCATCGTCGAGGCCATCGACCTGGTCACCCGCGAAACCGGGGAGTGGCCACCATCGTGGAAACCAATTGGTGGGACCCGGTTCCGCAGTCGGTTATCGACAAGGTATTCGATGGATTGGTGTTCCCCGGCTGGGCATTGGAGCATGCGGCCGTCACCGAAACTTCGTTGATGCTCCACTATGCGCCGGAACTGGTGCACATGGACCGTATGGTCGAGGAAGCCGGTGCCACGGCGAAATCCTATGTCCGCTACCCTGTGCGCCAAGGTGACGTTCCCGCTCACGGCGGACTCGCCAATCCGGCCGGCTCGAGCGCCGAACGCGGCCGTCTGATTGCCGAGGCGTGCGTGGATGCGGTAGCTGAGATCTGCGCCGAGGAATTTGGCGAGTAATCTCCTCTTGCTGACGCATTCGTAGTGACGCGGGTTGCAAAGGCCTGACCCTGATAGTATGGGGTCAGGCCTTTCCCATCCCAAGACGCCGCTAAGAATTCACCTGAGAGTCGCCTTCCTAGGCATGGCCATTCAATCGACGATTCTAGCGTGACTGGTGTGAGCAGGAATATGAAGAACCGGCGGTGGGCCGGCAAGCGATCGGGGATCGCTTTTGGTGCAGTAGCGCTTATCCTTACGGCTCTGGTGGTTCCTTATGCTTGTGCGGGAACCACGGGAGCCGTTCCTTTTTCCGGCGATAATCCATCTTCCGGCACCCGTACGGTGACCATCGCCGACATCACTGATTTTCACGGGCATATCGAACGTGGTGCAGACAACGCCACCGCCTTCACCGTGGCCGACAGCCATAATCCCGGCAATATGATTCCGGTATCGACCGGCGATTTGGTGGGAGGCTCCCCGTATGAGTCGGCGGTGGAGAAGGACCAACCCACGCTGGATATGGCCAAAGCGTGGGGATTGACGATTTCGGCGATAGGCAACCATGAGTTCGACCGCGGTGTCGCCGATTTCAACAATCGTATCGCTGATCCCAGCAACGGCATCGACTGGCTGTGCGCCAACGCGTCTGCCGCCAATAAGTCGCCTGACGGACTGCTGAGCCACGTACGTGACTCTACGATTCGAACGGTGAACGGCAAGCGGATCGGTTTCGTGGGCGCCCTTACTGATGCGCTCGGCTCGGTGGCCACTCCGCAGATCACTCGTGATGCCGACCTTGACGAACGGGCGGTGGACGCGATCAATCGTGTGGCCCGTGAACTCAAGCGCTCCGGAAAGGTGGATGCGGTGGTGGCCTTGCTGCATGCCGATGCTTCAGCCGCCGCCGATATTGGGCGAGATGTTGATGTGGTATACACCGGTCACAGTCACGCGATCAAGCACGGTACAACCGCAGGTGGCGCGCCTATTTACGAGGCGGGCAGCTTCGGGCGGAACATGGCCGTGCAGGATTTGATCATCACCGGTGCCGGGCGTCGCGCCACGGTGCGAGTGGCCGACGTTGACCTCGGCAATGGCACCAGCCATACGGCGGTTGACGGCGTGCTGGGCGTGGATGGGCTTAATGCGCATCCGGCGCAAGCCGCTTGGATGTCTGCCGGTGCTGAGGAGAACGATGAGGTATCGCGCGCGCAGCATATTTACCAGGCGTCGGCAACATATGCGAACCATACCGGCAGCGCGGTGATTGGCACCTTGGCCTCCGGCGTGAATTTCGACAAACAAGGTTCGGACAAGCACGGGAATACGGTCGGTGTGCTGGTGGCGGACGCGAACCGAGAGTCAATCATGAAGCATGTGTATGCCGGGAATCGCTTGCCGGTAATCGGATTTTCGAATAATGGCAGTCTGCGGACTCCACGGCTTGATATGAATGGCGATGGCAAAGTCACCGTGCGCGAGGTGGATAGTCTCATGGCCTTGCAGTTCAAGGCCGCGCATGAGACGCTCACCGGGCGCGATGTGAAGAGAGTGCTCGCCGAGCAATTTCGCCGTGACGATGGGCGACTGGAGCGGCGCTGGCTCGGCATCTCCTCGAACGTGACGTATCGGTATGCCGAATGCGGTACGGCTGGTGAGAGCGGCAATGCCGATGCCGGCGTTGATACTGATTCCGGCGCTGATACCAACGCTGACGCTGACGAGTGTGCTGCCGACGAACATGCGGCGGTTCGTATCGCGAACCTCGCCGTTGACGGCGCACGTGCGGACGATGACTGCTGTATCGCGTCCAATCATATCTGCTCGGGCGGCGACAGTTACCCGCTTCGGTGCCGGAACAATACGCGAGCTGGATATGCCATACAGCCAGCCGTTGCATGAATATCTGCCGCACATCAAGGGCTCACGGCAGTTGTTGCAGTACCGGTAGGGACTCAGGCGTAAGACACCAATTGCTGGGTGACTGAGGAACTATGGGGTGAAGTTATGAGTATAGGGCAGGAGAAAACGGCATAAATATGACGAAGCTCCCCTCGCTGAGGGGAGCTGTCGCCGTAGACGACTGAGGGGAGCTTGCGGTATAACCGTAAACTCCCCTCAGTCAGCCTTGCTGCCAGCTCCCCTCTCTGAGGGGCACCTGGCGAGACCCTTACTTGATGGCGTTCAGCCACTGCTCCTTAGTGGCCTTCTCGGCTTCGAGCTTGGCCTTCTTCTTCGGGTCGGATTCGGCCGCGATCTTGGCGTCGAGCTCGGCGAGCTGGGCGTTGAGCTGCTCCTCGAAGCTGGACTTGCGGGCGTCGGCCTCCGGATCGGTCTGCTTCCAAGCGGCATCCTCGATGGCCTTGATCTGCTTGTCAACGGCGTCGAGACGGTTCTCGATGCGGCGCATATCGTCACGCGGCACGTAACCGATCTGATCCCACTCTTCCTGAATCTTGGCCAGCTCCTGGCGGGCCTTCTTGGCCTCGGCGTCGGTCTTCACCGGCACCAGAGCCTCGGCCTTGACCAGCAGAGCCTCCTTGGCAGCCAGATTCTCCTTCTCGGAGGAGTTGATCTGATCGCGATCGGCCTGACGAGCGTTGAAGAAGGTGTCGGCGGCTTCGCGGAACTTGGCCCACAGCTCGTCGTCCTCGTTACGGCCAGCGCGGCCGGCCTTCTTCCAACGGTCCATCAGATCGTTGAACTTGCGGGAAGTCTCACCCCAAGCGGTGGAATCCTTGAGCTCATTGGCCTCGGCGATAATCGCTTCCTTGGCTTCCTTGGCGGCTGTACGCTCGTTGTCGCGAGCCTGAGCCCACTTGCGGCGAGCCTGGTTGAAGGTGGTACGGGCGACGGAGAAGCGCTTCCACAGCGCCTCGGCCTCCGGCTTGTCGATGCGCACGGTGGTGCGCTGGTGGTTCTGCCACTCGTCGAACAGGTTACGGAACTTGTCGGCGGTGGAGCGCCAGTTGGTGTTGTCGCCCAGAGAAGCGGCCAGTGCTTCAGCCTTCTCGACAATGGCGGTGCGCTCGGCAACGGCCTTGGCCTGGGCGGCCTTGCGTGCCTCGGCGATTTCGGTCTTCTTGGCCTCGCCGGCAGCCTTCAGCTCCTCGTACTGGGTCTTGAGTGCGGCAAGATCGCCCACGACGGCTGGCTCGGAGGTTTCTTCACCCAAGAGCTTCACGGATTCGTCGATTTCACGGGCCTTGATGTTCGGGGAAGCCAGGCGGGTGGCCAGCAGATCGAGCTTGGCTTTGAGATCCAGGAAACGACGGGCGTACAGTGCCAACGCCTCTTCCTTGGAGACATCCGGGAACTGGCCCACCTCGCGCTCGGCGTCGCCATCCTTGACGAAGACGGTGCCGTTGTCATCCACGCGGCCGAAGGCCTCGGCGGCCTTGACATCAGCCTCGGAATAGGCGGCGGTGGCGGCGGCCGGGGCGGCAGTGCGCGGCTTGGCCGCCGGAGTCTTCTTGGCGAAGGCGGCGGGGGAGGGCGCGTGCGGTTTCGGCATGGAAGCGGGGGACGGAGTCGGCGCCGGCGTGGCCGCGCTGGCCTCGGGTGCGGGTGTCGTTGCCTGCTCTTCGGGCGCAGCGGTGTTTACGGGTTCGGTGACAGTTTCGTCGGCCATGGCCAGCTCCTTAAAGCGTAGAATGCATAAGCGGGAGCGTCTCCCATCCCGGGCGAACCAGGAAGTTTTGACGCAACCCTCACCTATTATATTGATTTCGTGGCTAAAGGTGCATCAATATCAGGATTCCCGGAGTGGCTCCCCTCCGAACGTGTTGTGGAGCAGCGTGTTATCGATACGCTTCGTAAGGTTTTTGAGCTCAACGGCTTCATCGGCATTGAGACGCGAGCGGTGGAAACCGGCGCTTCTTTGCTGAAAAAAGGCGAGACTAGCAAGGAGATTTACCTGCTGAGCCGTTTGCAGGAGGTCGGTCATGAATCCGACACTCCGATTGAAGAGCGTTTGGGCCTGCATTTCGATCTGACCGTGCCGCTGAGCCGGTATGTGGTCGAGCACTCGGGCGCGTTGGCGTTCCCGTTCAAGCGCTGGCAGATTCAGAAGGTGTGGCGTGGCGAGCGTCCGCAGGAAGGCCGCTTCCGCGAGTTCGTGCAGGCCGATATCGACGTGATCGGCGCCGGCGACCTGCCCGACCACTATGAAGTGGAACTGCCGCTGGTCATGGTCTCTGCGCTGGAAGAGCTGCGCGCGTATGGCCTCCCCAAGGCCACCGTGCACGCCAATAACCGCAAGCTGTCTGAAGGCTTCTACCGCGGCCTTGGTCTGACGGATGTCGAGGGCGTGCTGCGCGAGATCGACAAGCTCGACAAGATCGGTGCCGATGAGGTGGCCCGACTGCTCACCGAGACCTGCGGCGCCACTGAGGCACAGGCACGCGCCTGCCTCGAATTGGCCGAGCTCACCGCCTCCGACGGTGCCGAGCTTGCCGCCAAGTTCGATGCGCTGTGCGAGTCTCACGGCATCGCCAAGGATTCCGAGGCATACACGCTGGCTCGTCAGGGACTCGATACCCTGGCCATGATCGTCGACGAAGCCGCCGCCATCCGCCCCGGTTCCGTCATCGCCGACCTGAAGATCGCCCGCGGTCTCGACTACTACACCGGTTCCGTCTACGAGACCTTCCTCGACGGTGCCGCATCACTCGGCTCTATCTGCTCCGGTGGCCGTTACGACAATCTCGCTTCCCAGGGCAACCGCAAGTACCCGGGCGTGGGCCTGTCCATCGGCCTGAGCCGACTGGTCAGCTACATGCTGCACACCGCCGGCGCTCACGCCAACCGTGTCAGCCCGGCCGCCGTGCTGGTCGCTGTGTGGAATGAAGAGGACCGCCCGGCCGCCAATCGTATTGCGAACCAACTGCGTGCGCGCGGCATCGCTACTGACGTGGCACCCACCGCGGCCAAGCTTGGCAAGCAGATCAAGTACGCGGACAAACTCGGCATTCCGTACGTGTGGTTCCCGGCCACCGCTGCCGAAGGTGCGGAAGGCGCAGAGCCGCTGGCGACGAGGTCAAGAACATCGTCACGGGCGAGCAGGTTGCCGCCGATTGCACGTCGTGGGAGCCGGATACTGTGGTTGCCCAGCAAACCGTCGAAATCTGACGTATTCGCGCGAAAAATCGAGGAGAAACAAGACAATGAGCCCAGACGGCCTTACAGAACACATCATGCAACCGAAGTGACCGAGGAACTCGTCGGTCAGAAGGTGACGCTCGCCGGTTGGGTCGATCGTCGTCGTGACCACGGTGGCGTGGCCTTCATCGACCTTCGTGATTCGACCGGCCTCGTGCAGGTCGTCATTTACGACGAGGATATGGCCCGCCCGCTGCGCAGCGAATTCGTGATTCAGATTACCGGCGAAGTGCGCCTGCGCCCGGATGGCAACGAGAACACCCATCTGGCCACCGGCAAGATCGAGGTTGTGGCCGAGACCATCGAAATCCTCGCCAAGTCCGACGCCCTGCCGTTCCAGGTTTCCACCGCTCTTGAGAATGAGTCCGAGAACAAGCTGCCGGGCGAGGACGTGCGTTTGAAGTACCGTTACCTCGACCTGCGCCGCCCGTCCATGCAGCACAATCTGAAGCTGCGTTCCGACATGGCTAAGGCCGCCCGCCACGCGCTGGAAGACATGGACTTCACCGAGGTCGAGACCCCGACCTTCATTAAGTCCACCCCGGAAGGCGCCCGCGACTTCGTGGTGCCGGCCCGTCTGGTGCCCGGTTCCTGGTACGCCCTGCCGCAGTCCCCGCAGTTGCTCAAGCAGCTACTCATGGTCTCCGGCGTCGAGCGCTACTACCAGCTTGCCCGCTGCTACCGTGACGAGGACTTCCGCGCCGACCGTCAGCCCGAGTTCACCCAGCTCGATATGGAAATGGCCTATGTGGATCAGGAAGATGTGATGGCCATGACCGAGAAGGTCATCGCCGCCATCTGGAAGTCCGCCGGCTATGAAGTCCAGCTGCCGCTGCCGCGCATCACCTGGAAGGATGCGATGGACAAGTACGGCTCCGACAAGCCGGACCTGCGCTTCGGCAACCCGCTGGTGGAGCTGACCGAATACTTCAAGAACACGCCGTTCCGCGTGTTCCAGGCCCCGTACGTGGGTGCCGTGGTCTTCAAGGGCGGTGCCGCCACGCCGCGTCGTCAGTTCGACGCTTGGCAGGATTGGGCACGTCAGCGTGGAGCCAAGGGCCTTGCCTACGTGGTCTTCGGCGAGAACGGCGAGCTCAAGGGCCCCGTCGCCAAGAACCTGTCCGATGAGGAGCGCGCCGGCCTGCGCGAGGCCGTCGGTGCCGAGGAGGGCGACGCCGTCTTCTTCGCTGCCGGTTCCCGCGAATCCGCCCAGCTGCTGCTCGGTGCCGTGCGTGTGGAGCTCGCCTCCCGCGAAGGCCTGCTGGATCCGAAGAAGTTCGCTTTCACCTGGGTTGTGGACTTCCCGCTGTTCAAGCCCACCGACGATCCGGATGATGACGATGTGGCTGTCGGCCACTCCAAGTGGACCTCCATGCATCACCCGTTCACCATGCCGTCCAAGGATTGGATCGACAAGTTCGACAAGGATCCGGAACACGCCATGTCCGATTCCTACGACATCGTCTGCAACGGTGAGGAGATGGGCGGCGGTTCCGTACGTATCCACCGCGACGACATCCAAGCCCGTGTGCTCGATGTGCTGGGCATCACCAAGGAAGAGGCCGACGAGAAGTTCGGCTTCCTGCTTGAGGCATTCAAGTACGGCGCTCCGCCTCACGCGGGTCTGGCCCTCGGTTGGGACCGCACCGTGTCCATCCTGGCTGGTGCCGACTCCATCCGCGACGTCATCGCCTTCCCGAAGGCCGGCGGCGGCCGCGACCCGCTGACCGGTGCTCCGGCCCGATTTCCGACGAGCAGCGCGCCGAGACTGGCGTCGACTACGACCCGGACGCCGACGAAAACTAATCTACGGAGCGTATACCGCCTTTCCTCAGCACTCGACGCACCTTAGTGCGCCTTCGGCTTCGAACGGCGGTCTCCGCATGCGTAGATTCATTTTCGAGGAGTAATGCTCCGGTGCTAGTAGCCGCAAATGGCCCTTGGAATAATTCCAAGGGCCATTTGCTTTTTGCGGGTGGGGCCCAATGTGCCAAATACCTGCCAAGGGGTGCCAAATACTCCGCCCGATGGCACCTCCGCCATGCGGCAAACCTCGCACCATGCGGTGTCCCCCTTGGCGTTTGCCGATTATCCCCTCATGGGGCAGTAACTTCTTCATGGGGCGGTAAACAACCCATGGGGCGGTGAAAACCCCATGGGGCGGTAGGTCAAAATGGCTTAATTCCGCGGTTTCACAATTTCTTCAAACCGCCCCATGAGCAAATTGCCGCCTCATGGGGGAATTGCCGCCCCATGAGGAGCAATCGCAACTCCGTATTTGATCAATGTTGTGAGGCTTTGTTGTGTTTTGCTTGTTTCCGCCTCCTGTATTCCCCTTTGCGCGCATTGATGGTAAGGCTGCCGTCTATTAATACCCGGCATGAAGGTTGAGGACGGCCAGGAAGCGGTATTTGCATCGCGGTGGCAACCTCTTGTGCGAAGGCACGTTGTTTGGCGGTGTTCCACAGGTCATCGGCGAACACCTCGATGACGGTCCAGCCCAATTGCCGCAGACGTCGACGTTTTTGCTGGTCCCGCACATATTGTTTGCGGAAGCGACGGTGATGATCGCCATCATATTCAATAGCGACTTTGTATTGTGGATAAGCCATGTCAACGGTATAGGTGTATCCGTTCTCTGAATCGGTAATGCCGTATTGTGTTTGCGGTATGGGCAGGCCGAAAAGCATAAGCGCCAAGCGTGTACGAGTTTCCTGAACGGAATCCGATGGTTTTACGAGCTTCAGCGCCGCCTCACAACGCGCACGGCCAATAACGCGGTGAAAGGCCGTTAGTCGTTGAGTGAATTGTTCAATGGCATATCCATAACGTCTGATGAGCGCTTCAGCCAGCACCACTAATTCGGTGAGGTTGAGATATTGGGCAAACTGTATCCACGCATCCATGGGATGCATGCAGGTTACGCCGTTTGAAAAAGCGATACTGCTGAACTTTGCATTCCATATGCGATAGTCGACATTGTCCAATGAAGAGCGGGTCCCCTTGCTCCTCACCGTCACATAAAAATCCTTCTGCGGCAACGTGCTGTGCCTCGGCAACTCCACGCCGCATAATTCCAATGCGGTATACAGCGAGAAACACAACGTGCGTTTCGTGCGCACTTTGCCCAGCAGATTCCAACAGGCCGTGTTCTTGGCCGTGGCTTTGGCGTCAAGATCTTTGCGCAGATAGTTGTTGATTTCGCCATTGTGCGGCACTTCGCTGTATCCGTTCATGCGCCGAGCGTAGCGCATTCCACGGTGGCACAGGGGCAAAACCGAAAAATGGGGATAACTTAAGCGGCGCGAACCGGTTATCCACCGGCATATCGTGTGCCGCGCCCGGTTATCCACCGCGCTTCGGGAGTGTCGTCCACCGTATAACAGCACTCATCGTGTGCGAACAGCTAGCCACGCTCAAAATGCCTAGCACATTTATACGAATACGACATGGGAAACGGCGAGACCAGCCCCACACAATACAAAGTGACCGCCAGCCATGCGCCCGACTGCGGCATACGCGGCAGCAACGCCAACGACACCAAGGCCAAACATGGAATCAGCAGATAGGACAACACGTGCCCGCTTTGCCGTCGCAGCAACGTCTCAGCCACCACGCAGCAGGCAATCAGCGCACAGCAGACGCCGAGCGATGCGCGACTCAGCGAGAATGTATGCCGATGCCCAATGCCGCCTTCACGATGTCTGATGCGGAGATGAGACATCGACTGAGCAACTGTGTGGACATACTGTGAACACGTTGGAAACGTCGGTGTGCTATCCTCCCACTCATGTCTGAAACGAACAATGAAACAGCAGTGCGTTCGCGCGCGACAAGCACAACATCACCGAGCAAGGCCAAATTGACCCCGCTGGTTCCCGGCAAAGAGGACCCGAACCGTCCGCTAGTCGAACTGACCCACGTCGAAAAGCACTTCGGTGCTTTGCACGTCCTCAAGGACATCAACCTGACCGTCGCCAAGGGTGAGGTGCTGGTGGTCGTGGGCCCGTCCGGCTCAGGCAAGTCCACGATGTGCCGCACCATCAATCGCCTCGAGACCATCGATTCCGGCGACATCCGCATCGACGGCAAGCCCCTGCCACAGGAAGGCAAGGAGCTCGCGAACCTCAGGGCCGAAGTTGGCATGGTATTCCAGTCGTTCAACCTGTTCGCCAACAAAACCATTCTTGAAAACGTGACGTTGGCCCTCATCAAGGTGCGTCACATGGACAAGAAGGAAGCCGAGCAACTGGCCATGGACCTGCTCGCCCGCGTGGGCGTCGACTCCCAAGCCAGCAAGATGCCCTCCCAGCTCTCCGGCGGCCAGCAGCAGCGTGTCGCCATCGCCCGAGCGCTCGCCATGCAGCCGAAGGTCATGCTGTTCGACGAGCCAACGTCCGCGCTCGACCCGGAAATGGTCAACGAAGTGCTCGACGTGATGGTCGAACTCGCGCATGAAGGCATGACGATGATCTGCGTGACCCACGAGATGGGTTTCGCGCGCAAGGCCGCCGACCGCATCGTCTTCATGTCGGACGGCCAGATTCTCGAAGAGAACACGCCCGACGAGTTCTTCGAGCATCCGCAGACCGACCGTGCCAAGGACTTCCTCTCGAAGATCCTCACCCACTGACGAACCCACTGAAAGACGGGTACGCAATCCAATGACATTCACCAATACGTTCAAACGGAAGGCTTGCCGCGTGATCGCCGCGCTCGCCGCCGTGGCCTGCACAATGTCGCTGGCAGCCTGCGGCGCGGACGAAACCGGCAAGATCCGCATCGGCATCAAATTCGACCAGCCTGGCCTGGGCTTCAAGAAGTCCGGCACCTACGTGGGCTTCGACGTGGACGTGGCCAAATACGTCGCCAAGAAACTCGGCTATTCCGAAGACCAGATCATCTGGAAGGAAGCCCCCTCCAAGCAGCGTGAGGCCATGATTCAGAACGGCGACGTGGACATGATCCTCGCCACCTACTCCATCACCGACGAGCGCAAGAAGGCCGTCTCCTTCGCTGGCCCGTACTTCGTGGCCGGACAGGATCTGCTCGTGCGCAAGGACGACAACTCCATCAACGGCCCCGAAGACCTGAACGGCAAGCGCCTATGCTCCGTCACCGGTTCGACCTCGGCCGCCACCGTCAAGGAGAAGTTCGCCTCCGAAGTCCAGCTCATGGAACAGCCCGGTTACGCCGAATGCGCCACCGCCCTGTTCTCCGGCATTGTGGACGCGGTAACCACCGACGACATCATCCTGGCCGGCCTGGCCTCCGCCTCGCGCGGCAAGCTCAAGGTGGTTGGCAAACCGTTCACGCAGGAATACTACGGCGTGGGCATCAAGAAGGGCGATACGCAGCTGGCCACCAAAATCAACAACGCCATCGTGGACATGATTCAGGACGGCTCGTGGGAGAACGCCATCAGCGATAACACCAAGGGCACCAACTACACGCCCGACGTACGCTACAACCCGCCCATCCCGGACGAAGGAGAGGAGGCCTGATGAGCGGATTCCTGGAACTCTTCAGCCAGTATGACGTGCTCGGCGCGTTTCTGGTCAATATCGAACTGACCTTGTGGTCCGCCCTGTTCTCCCTGATCCTCGGCGTGATCCTCGTGGTGATGCGCATCTCGCCGATTTCCTCACTCAGGGCCGTGGCCGGTGCGTATGTGGAACTGTTCAAGAACCTGCCGCTGACCATCATCATGGTGTTCATGGTGCTGGGTGCCTATGCGCAGCTGAAGCTCAGCTTCTCCGACACCTTCGCCACGAACTTCTTCTGGCTCGCGGTCACCGGCCTGAGCCTGTACACGGCGGCGTTCGTGTGCGAATCTCTGCGTTCGGGCATCAACACCGTGCCGATTGGCCAGGCCGAGGCCGCACGAGCGCTGGGCTTGGGCTTCATGCAGTCCGCCACCGAGATCATTCTGCCGCAGGCCTTCCGAGGCTCCGTGGCACCGCTCGGCAACACGCTGATCGCCCTGCTCAAGAACTCCACCGTGGCCGCCGCCGCATCCGTGGCCACCGAAACATCCTCGCTGATGAGCGAGATGATCGAATTCCGTCCCGACGTGATCATCCAGATCTTCCTGATCTTCGCGCTCGGCTACGTGATCCTGATCATCCCCATCGGCATGCTCACCACGTACCTGTCCAACAAACTCGCCGTAAGGAGGTGACGGATATGGCCGATACTTCGAATTCCGTGCTGTTCGACGCGCCCGGTCCCAAGGGCCGGCGCACCATTCGCATCGTCAACTGGATCGCGGGCATTCTGTTCGCGGTGGTGCTCGTGCTTATCCTCATGCGCCTGCACAACCCGCCGGACGGCGAGAACCAGCTGAGCTGGGAGTTGTGGAAGCCCGCCGTCGAACGAGAGGCGTGGACCGACTTCTACCTGCCCGGACTGTGGATGACCATCAAGGCCACCATCGTGGCCGTGGTGGGTGCCGTGGTGTTCGGCTTGGTGTTCGGCGTGGGCCGACTGCTGCCGAACCCGTTGGTACGTGGCGTCTCCGCCGTGATCGTCGAGTTCTGCCGTGCGGTTCCCGTGCTGCTGCTCATGATCTTCTTCTGGCGATGGTTCGCGTTCGCGGGCCTGCCCAGCCCGTCCTATTGGGCCGTGGTGCTGGCCTTGGTGCTGTACAACGGTTCGGTGGTCGCCGAACTGGTGCGCTCCGGCGTCGGCAATCTGCCGGGCGGCCAGCGTGAGGCCTCGCTCGCTTTGGGCCTGACCGAAACGCAGTCGCTGATGGAGATCGAGGTGCCGCAGGCCGTCTACGCCATGCTGCCGGCCGCCGTCACCCAGCTGGTCGTGGTGTTGAAGGACACCGCCCTAGGCTCGATCATCATGTATACCGACCTGCTGCAGGAATCGCGCCGACTCGGTTCGATGTACTTCAACATCCTGCAGACGCTGGTCATGGCCGCGGTGATTTACTTCATCGCCTGCTGGCTGCTGTCGAGGCTCGCCGAATGGCTGCCCGCGCGCATGCAGCAGCGTACGGCTGCACCCGCCGAGCCCGAGCCGCTGGCGCCGATCGCCGCCGGCGACCCGTCCAATGTCAACCAGATTGCTGTGGCCAAGGAGGTCGAAGAGCTGCCGCTTGGTGGTACGCCGCGCAAATACCATGTGCATCACCGTGGCACCAACGCCTCGATTCGCAACTGGCGGCGCACCCGCTACGAACAGGGATATGACACCACCCAGCCCGAGTCACAGGTTGACCCGGAGACCGGCGAATTCCCGGCGTTCCGCAAGCCCGAAGACAAGCCAGAGGCCTGACGGTCAGCTCAATCGCCGCTAAGCCAGCACGAAGAATTTACTGAGTGTTTGACTGGGCTCCGGCTACGTAGCCTTCACGGAGGATAGGTTGGAACATATGAAGATGTTCCGGCACCTATCCTCCGTTTTTGCTATTGCGACCATTGCGCCGCTGGCGTTGGCGGCCACGCTAGCCGCGATGCCTGCAATCGCACAGGCCGACCAGCTGCCCAACCCGGATTGGGTGGCATTGCTCTACGACTACGAAAAGAACTATTGGCAGGCCCCCACCGATGCCGGACACGGTGGCAAGGTGCTCCACGCCGATACCATGAAACTCGACGAAGATTTGGCCGTGGCCATTAACCACAAAGCCGCCGAAAATCTCGATAAGGATGGCCTGAACGCCCAACGCAAGCGTGCACTCGTCGACTCCGATCTGCAAGCCGAGGAAACCATGCCGGACGCGCTCGGTCCGGTGCTTGGCAAATATATGAGCGAAGGGCTCAAATCCGGGAAACTCAACGCCGTCGCCGATATCTTCTCCTTTAACGTGGCCTCCACCTACGCCTCAAAACGTGCGGCCATGCATCCGCGCCCCTATCTGAACCGTGCGGAAAGCAGCTACGGCGGCACTAACGATCTCGCCGGACTGCCCGCCACGCTTGACATCAAGCAATCGCCCTCATGGCTCGAACACGTGCCCGGCTACTCGAACTTGCAGAAAAACAGTTCCTACCCCTCCGGCCACACTACCGGCGCCTATTCGTGGGGTATCGCGCTGGCCGGCATGATTCCCGAACTTGCGCCGCAAATCATGGCCCGCACTTCGGAGGCCGGCAACAACCGCATCGTGCTCGGCGTGCATTATCCGCTTGACATCATGGGCGGGCGCATTGGCGCATCCGCCCAGAACGGGCAGTACTGGCATAACGAATTCGCTTCGTCCATCGTGCCCGCGTCCCGGCAGCTGCGCGACTATCTGGTGTCCCGCTGCGCCGCGGACGGCCACGGCACTACCCTCGCCGCCTGCATCGCCAACACCAAGGCCTCCGGTTCGGGCGGCTACACCAACGATTTTCTGGACCCAGTGGCCACCGAGCCGGTCGCGGACCAAGCCTCGGCCGTGCGCGTCTACACCGCACGCCTGACCTACACCTTCCCGCAAGACACCGCCCAGTCCGGCGCTGATTTCGTGGCCCCGCGCGGGGCGGCGGACGTGCTGCGACTGGCCTATCCCGAACTGCACGCCGATCAGCGCAACGCGATTTTGAAAGCCACCGCCTTGGATTCCGGATACCCCCTATGGCAATCGAGCGACGGCTGGCAGCGTATCAACTGGGCCAAAGCCCTGTGCGCCCGCGTCACCTTGGATAAGCACGGCGACGTGGCCAAGGTCGAGACCGCTGACCAAGTGGCGCTTGCCGGCCCGAGTGTGGTCAATGCCCAGTACATCGACGCGGGCAATCACCCGGCGTCGGATAGCTTGGCGGGTGAAAACAGTGCCATTGCGGCCGGGCCGGATCTCGCCACCCTCCATGCCGTGCAACGACCGGCGTTGATCAGCGTAGCTATCGGTACCGCTGTAATCGCGATTATCGGCGGAATACGGACGGTTCGACGCAAATCCAAGAACCAGCTTCAGCAGTAATTCAGCCAAAGTTCAGTCGCGCTGCTCACCGCTGCGGTGACACTGAGCAGCATCGCCCTGATCGGCGTGCCCGCTGCGACTGCGGACGAGCAGCAGACCACTGCCGAACAGAACACGGCTGCCAAACCATCCGTAATCATCAACGAGGTCTATGCCGGCAATACGAAAGCTGCCGGAGACCCGGATAGCAAGCGTTGCGATTGGGCCGAGCTCAAGAACACCGGCTCCACAGACGTTGACGTGAAGGGCTGGGGCATCTACGACAGCGGCAAGAAAGCCAAGAAGCACTACACCATCGGCGCCAGCGAAGTAACGAATACGGACACCGTCATCAAAGCCGGCGGATATCTGGTGGCATACATCGACCCCGACAAGGCAAAGCCTGCCAAAACCTGCGATGCCGCTGCCGATATGAAAGTCTCCTCGATCAAGAGCGAGAGCGACAATCTGATAGTCACGATTCTGGCCACTTCGAATTGTGATGATAAGAACGCATCCACGAAATTCAATGATTCGGCCACCCGACTCACGTTGCAGGACAGCGACGATAATGTCGTGGCCGATGCCGTGTTCGATTTTTCGGGTCTATTCCACGTATACCGCGCAGTTGTCCAGCAAGCGCAAGGGCATGGAAGCTGAAGGCAAGACCTGGAACTACCGCGATATTCTTGCGCAATTCATCACGATGCACAACAAGAAGTCAAACGTACTGCTTATCTGGTCGGGTGACTGGCCCGCCTACAGCAGCAATTCCGACAAATACTATGTGATTCTTGCCGGTGAGGGCTTCGACTCGACGGATGAGGCTTGGAATTGGTGCAAAGCCAACAATTACGGTCCGAACGACTGCATGCCTATAGATTTGCAGTAACAAGTGGAATGTGAATGTCGCTACGTTGCTGGGTCTCCTGAGTTACAAGACGTACAATCGGGAGCATGGCCAAGGACGACGACAGAACCAACGAGCCTGAAGAGGCCGGCAAGTGGGGTACGGCCGGAAAATCCTCAGGAAAGAACAACAAGAACGGCAAGGGAAAGGAATACAAAACCGATCGCCGGATCGACAAGGTATTACAGCTCGCGGCGGATCGCATAGACACCATCGACTCCAGTGCCAGCGTGCCTGAACGACTGGCGCGTGCGGCGAAATCCAGTGAACTGCTCAGCGCCGTATGGTCGTTGCCGCCCGCTCAACGTCTTATGTTCCACCACGGCATGCAGGTCACTGATGTCGAAGGCGATTCCACTCCCGGATTCGACGGCAATAAAGAGGACGCCGAGAAGTTCATTTCGATCAGCTCCTCCGAAATCGCCCGATACCAGCGGCTCATGTACGCGAATGGCGTCAAAGGCTCGACACGGCGGCTGCTCATCGTGCTGCAAGGCATGGATGCCTCCGGCAAGGGCGGCATCGTGCGTCACGTGTTCAGCCAAGGCGACCCGATGGGCATCCATTACCATGGCTTCGGCAAGCCTACGGCCGAGGAGCTCGACCACGACTTCCTCTGGCGTGTGAAGCGTGAATTGCCCAAGCCGGGGTGGATTGCCGTATTCGACCGCTCCCATTATGAAGATGTGGTCATGCCGCACGTCTATGGCACCTATCCCGAAGACGTATGGCGTGCCCGCTACGACCAGATCAACGATTTCGAACGTGAACTGGCCGCCAGCGGATGCGCCATCCTCAAGATCTTCCTCGTGGTAAGCCAGGAAGAACAGAAAAAACACTTTCTTGGGAGGCTGGACGATCCCACCAAGTTCTGGAAATTCGATATCTCCGACCTCGAGGCCCGCGACCGATGGGATGAGTACATGTTCGCTTGGCAGGAAGTGTTCGAGAAAACCAGCACGGCCGCCGCACCGTGGTACCTCGTTCCGGCCGATAACCGCTGGTATTCGCGAGCCGTGGTCTCCGAACTGCTGCGCACCACCTTGAAGAACATGAACATGACCTGGCCTCCCCTCGAACCCGAGGTGGACCCCGACGAGGTGCGCCGCCGGTTGGCGTGAGCGATCCTCCCATTGGCGGAGCCAAGCGCATGGCACAGCTCTTCGCATGGCTCCGCCCGCTGGCGGGAGGCGTCGCATAGCGACGGAGGGCGGCTCGTGCCGTCGGAATAGGCCACTAGGTAGACTGAGCATTATGACTGACGAGAAGGAATACGGATCCCTGGGGCGGCTGGCCCCCGAATGGGACGGCGACGGACGCGAACGGAATCTTACGGCCGACGACATCTACGAACGGTTCTTCGGCTGGGTGGAAGACGTCAAGGGCATCGAGCCGTGGCCGCATCAGGAAGAGGCCATTATGGACCTCTTGGCCGGCGACCATGTGATTTTGAATACCCCGACCGGTTCGGGCAAATCGCTGGTGGCGCTCGGCATGCACTTCGCCGCCCTATGCACTGGCCGCCGCTCCTATTACACCGCTCCGATCAAGGCGCTGGTGTCGGAGAAATTCTTCGACTTGGTCGAAGTGTTCGGCCGCGACAATGTCGGCATGATCACCGGTGACAGCCACATCAACGCGGACGCGCCGATCATCTGCTGCACCGCCGAAATCCTCGCCAATCAGGCTTTGCGCGAAGGCACCCATGCCGATGTGGGCCTCGTGGCGATGGACGAATTCCATTATTACGGTGATCCGGAGCGCGGCTGGGCGTGGCAGGTGCCACTGCTCACGCTGCCGCAGACCCAGTTCCTGCTGATGAGCGCCACACTCGGCAATGTGGACGCCATCGCCGACAAGCTCTCCGATCTGAACGACACCCCGGACGTGGATGTAATCGCCGACGCGCCGCGACCGGTGCCGTTGAGCTACGAATACACGCTCGACCCGATGGAAAAACCGTGGAACTCGCCTTCCGCAACGGCGAAACCCCGATTTACGTGGTCCACTTTTCGCAGGACGCCGCATTGGAGACCGCGCAAGCGCTCGCCTCCACCGGTGTATCCAGCAAGGAACAGCGCCAAGCCATCGCAGAAGCCATCAAAGGCGTCAAGTTCACCACAGCCTTCGGCAAGATTCTGCAGCGACTGCTGCGCACCGGTGTCGGCATCCATCACGCCGGCATGCTGCCTCGCTACCGCCGCCTGGTCGAACAGCTCGCCCAGCAGGGTCTGCTGCCGGTGATTTGCGGCACCGATACATTGGGCGTCGGCATCAATGTGCCGATTCACTCCGTGGTGCTCACGGCCCTGACCAAGTTCGACGGCACCAAGATGCGCCGCCTGCGCGCCCGCGAATTCCACCAGATTGCCGGACGAGCTGGCCGTATGGGATTCGATACCGAGGGACTGGTGATCGCCGAGGCTCCCGAATATGAAATCGAAAACCAGAAAGCCATCGCCAAGGCCGGGGGAGATCCGAAGAAACTCAAGAAGGTCAAGCGCAAGAAGGCGCCGGAAGGTTTTGTGACCTGGAACCAGAGCACGTTTGATAAGCTCATCGACGCTGAACCGGAGACCCTGGTCCCGCACCTGAAAATCACGCATTCGATGGTGCTCAATGAAGTGGCGCAGGGCGGTGACGCCCGTGCCCGTATCGACGATCTCATCGACGATTCCGCGCAGACCCCCGACCAGAAGGAGCATCTGCACCAGCGGGCCGACGAGATCTTCCAAACCCTGTTCGATACCGAAGTCATCGAAACCGAGGACCGCAAGGACGGCGGCAAGGACTACTACATGACCCTTGATATGCCGGACGACTTCGCCCTCGACCAGCCGCTCTCCCCGTTCCTGCTGGCCGCGCTCGAACTGCTCGACCCCGAGTCCGACACCTATGCGCTGGACGTGATCTCCATGGCCGAGGCCACGCTCGAAGACCCCAAGCAGGTGCTGCGTGCCCAGGAGCGTCAGGCCCGAGACAAGGCGATGGCCGATATGAAGGCCGACGGACTCGACTATGACGAGCGTATGGATAAGCTGCAGGAGATTACGTATCCGAAGCCACTGGAAGACATGCTCGAAGCCGCGTTCGATCAGTACCGCCACGATGTGCCGTGGGCCAACGACTACTGGCTGTCGCCGAAATCCGTGGTGCGCGACATGGTGGAAACCGCCTCCGACTTCACCGGATACATCACCCGATACAACATCGCCCGCTCCGAAGGCACCCTGTTGCGCTACCTCTCGGACGCCTACCGCACGCTGGCGCGCACCGTGCCGCCCGAAAAGCGTGACGAGCAACTCGAAGACATCATCTCGTGGCTGCGCGTGCTCGTGCGCTCCATCGACTCCTCGCTGGTGGACGAATGGGAGAACGCCGGTGACTCGGCTGACCAATCCGAGGCTGCGGCATCCCTGGCCGCGCCCGGCGCAAAAAGCGCGGTGGTCGAGGACCGTCGTGGTCTTACCGTGCTGGTGCGCAATGCCTTGTTCCGCCGTGTACGGCTTATGGACCTTGACCAGCCGGACAAGCTCGGCGCGCTCGACAAGGACTGGGGCTACGGCGTGCACGAATGGGAAGATGTGCTCGACGACTACTACGACGAGCACGAGTACGTGGGCATCGGCGCCGAAGCGCGCTCGCCCGAACTGTTCATGTTGGATGACAAGCACGAGAACGACGAGCATACGTGGAAGGTGCGTCAGATTATCGATGATTCCGATGGCGACCACGACTGGGCCATCGAAGGCATCGTGGACCTTGACGCCACCCAAGACACCGGCGAAGTAGTCTTCCACGACTACAAGGTGAGTAACTGATTCCTTTCTTGGCTCCCCTCTCTGAGGGAAGCCAGGGTGCAGCTCGAACGTCTGTTCGAACACTGGGGTACTATAGGACGTTATGAGTGAGAACGATTTGTTTGGGGCGGCTGATGCGCCGGAGTCGATGACGCGGCCGTTGGCGGTGCGCATGCGTCCACGCACTTTGGACGAGGTGATTGGCCAAACGCAGGTGTTGGGCCAGGGCTCGCCGCTGCGCCGCCTCGCCAATCCGGCCAGCAAAGGCAGTCTCACCGCGCCGAGCTCCGTAATCCTGTTCGGCCCTCCAGGCGTCGGCAAAACCACGCTCGCCACCATCGTGGCCGGCCAATCCGGCCGCGTGTTTGAGGAACTCTCCGCCGTGACATCCGGCGTCAAAGACGTGCGCGACGTACTCACCCGCGCTCACGAACGGCTCGTGTCACGCGGCCAGGAAACCGTACTGTTCATCGACGAGGTACATCGCTTCTCCAAATCCCAGCAGGATGCGCTGCTTCCCGCCGTCGAAAACCGCGACGTGACCTTTATCGGCGCCACCACCGAGAACCCGAGCTTTTCCATCATCAAACCGTTGCTCTCCCGTTCGGTGGTCGTCAAGCTTGAGTCATTGGAGCCTGATCAGCTCATCGAACTGGTGCAGCGCGCGCTGACTGATGACCGCGGTCTCAGGGGCGAGGTCAAAGCCACGGACGAAGCCATCGCCGACATCGTGCGCATGGCCGGTGGTGACGCACGCAAGAGTCTCACGATTCTGGAGGCCGCGGCTGGCGCGGTCACTGGCGACGAAGCCCGCAAAAAGGGCGCACGCCGACCCATCATCACCCCCGAAATCGTGGCTACGGTAATGGACACCGCCACCGTGCGCTACGACAAAGACGGCGATGACCATTACGACGTGATTTCCGCATTCATCAAATCCATGCGGGGCTCCGATCCGGATGCCGCCATCCATTATCTGGCACGCATGCTGAAAGCGGGTGAAGATCCGCGCTTCATCGCCCGTCGCATCATGATCGCCGCCAGCGAGGAAGTCGGCATGGCCGCCCCGCAGATTTTGCAGGTCACCGTGGCCGCGGCGCAGGCCGTGGCGCTGGTCGGCATGCCCGAGGCACGTATTATTTTGGCCGAAGCTACGATTGCCGTGGCCACCGCGCCCAAATCAAACGCCAGCTATAACGCCATTAACCAGGCGCTCGCGGACGTGGATGCCGGCAAGATCGGCGCTGTTCCGCTGTATTTGAGGAACGCCCCCACCAAGCTTATGAAAGAGTGGGGCAACCACGAGGGCTACAAGTATGCGCACGATTGGCCCGGTGCCGTGGCGCCACAGGAATATATGCCCGAAGAGCTGCGTGGCACCGAGTACTACCATCCCAACGATCGCGGCTACGAACACGAAGTCAGCCAGCGTCTTGCCAAGATTCGCCCGATGTTGCATGGCGGGGAACCCGAACAGAAATGAACATAGGGGAGTAAAGTGTAACGCAACAATAACAGTGGGAAAGGGAAGACAAACACCATGGCGACCATCTTCATCGTGGACGACGATCAGGCCATCGGCGAAATGCTTAGTCTTGTTTTGGAAAACGAGGGATTCCAGACCGTGACCTGCCTGGACGGGCTGAGGGCTGTGGAAATGTTCCCCATCGTCAAGCCCGATTTGATTCTGCTTGACGTTATGCTCCCCGGGCTGGACGGCACGGGGGTGGCCCGCCGCATCAGAGCTACCTCTAATGTGCCGATTATCATGCTCACCGCCAAATCAGACACACTTGACGTCGTGGCCGGCTTGGAAGCCGGGGCCGACGACTACGTGCCCAAGCCCTTCAAAGTGGCCGAATTGCTGGCGCGTATCCATGCACGCTTCCGCATCGCCAAGCCGGCCGCCGAAGACGGTGCCACCGGTGGTGCAAGCGGTGGCAATGCAAACGTCAACCATCTGGAACGCGGATCCATCGTCATCGACCGTTTGGAACACACCGCCACCAAGGATGGCAAGGACCTGAATCTTACTCCGATGGAATTCGAGCTGCTGTTCATGCTTGCGGCCGCCGCCGGCGAGGCCATCAGTCGTTCCAGCCTGCTCAAGAATGTCTGGGGATACGAGAATTCCGGCGATACGCGCCTGGTCAATGTGCATGTTCAACGCCTTAGGGCCAAAGTGGAGGACGACCCCGAGAACCCGCAAATCGTGCAGACCGTACGTGGCATCGGCTACAAGTTCGTCACTCCTGAACAATGAACCTGCGCCCTCGATTCAGCCTCAAACGCTTGCTGCGCCACGGACGCGCTGAAGTTCGTCGCTCGCTGCAGGCCCGCACCGTGGCCCTCACCGTGATTCTTACACTGGCCGTGGCCATCGTCTTCTCTGGCGTATCGATGGTATCAGTGCGCGCCTCGCTGCTTACCCAAATCACTTCGCAGTCGCGTGCCGACTATTCAAACATGGTGCAGCAGGCCCAAACCAGTCTGGACGCGGCCGATGTCTCCGCCACAGTGCAGATCCAGCAGCTGGTCAATGACTTGGCGTCCTCGTTGCAATCCGAGGGGCCCTCCAACCTGATAGGTGTGTATTTGTGGAGTCGTGATACCAACTCGCGTGCCATCATCCCCGTATCCACCGAACCCAGCTATCAAAGTCTGATTTCTGATGACATCCGTTCGTCCGTGGCCTCCGACTTGGATGACAGCGTGTTCTATCAGCCGGTCGAAATTCCCGGTGATTCCGGCATGTCGGGCAGCGGGACGCCCGCAGCGGTGCTCGGCACCGTATTGGACTTTGGCGTGGCCGGCAACCTCGAATTCTTCGCCATTTATTCGTACACGTTCCAGCAGCAGTCCTTGACGCAGATTCAGCTCAGTCTGGTGGTCATCTGTGCGTTGCTGTCCATCGTGGTGGGCGTAGTAATCTGGCTGGTGATTCGTGGCATCGTGCGCCCGATTGAACGAGTGGCAGCGGCCTCGGAAACACTGGCCTCCGGCAATCTCGATATGCGCGTTACCGTGGATCGTAAGGATGAGCTTGGTGTGCTGCAGCAATCCTTCAATACGATGGCTGATGCGCTCAACCAGAAGATTGATGAGCTGGAGGAAGCAAGCGTTTTCCAGAAACGATTTGTGTCCGACGTCAGTCATGAATTGCGCACCCCGGTGACCACCATGCGTATGGCTTCCGACCTGCTCGAAATGAAAAAAGACGGCTTCGACCCCTCCACCAAGCGTACGGTCGAACTGTTGGCCGGCCAGATCAGTCGATTCCAAGACATGCTCGCCGATCTGTTGGAAATCTCCCGCTACGATGCCGGTTATGCGGCACTTGACCTTGTGGAAACCGATTTATGCGAACCAATTGAAACGGCAGTGGACCAAGTTGCCGGCATCGCCCAAGCCAAACGGGTGCCGATTCACACGTATCTGCCCAATGTGCAGGTTTTGACTCGTATCGATTCGCGTCGAGTGATTCGCATCGTCAGAAATCTGTTGGCCAATGCCGTCGATTTCGCTGAGGACCGGCCGATCGAAGTGCGTGTCGCGGCCAACCGCAAAGCCGTGGCCATCAGCGTTCGCGACTATGGCGTTGGTATCGACGAAGACAAAGTCGCTCATGTATTCGATCGATTCTGGAGAAGCGACCCTTCACGTTCGCGCGTTACCGGCGGCACCGGATTGGGCTTGGCCATCGCCATGACTGATGCCTTGCTGCACCACGGTACTATCCGTGTACGTTCGGCAGTGGGGGAGGGCACCTGGTTCTTGGTATTGCTGCCGCGTGACCCCGACCAAGGTGAGGTGGCGGACGCTGAACTGCCGGTGAATTTTGCTTCTGAAACGCCCGATGACCTGCGTGTTACCGGTGGGTTTGGTGTGGCCACCAGCCAAGTCACACATGATTATCATGAGGTTCGCCGCGACACGATGATGGGGAGGCCACTATGAGACGAGTGACCAGAACGATTGCCGCCGCAGGCGCGGCCATAGCCTGTTGCATCACGATGACGGCATGCTCAAGTCCGTTCGGTTTGCCGATTAGCGGCTCGGTGCAGACTCTGGCACCGGTGGAACAGCAGACTCAGCGTGTTTACACCAATCCTCAGGGACCTGCGGACGATGCGCAGCCGGAAACCATCGTCAAAGGGTTCTATGATGCCATGCCTGCCGGCGTACAGTCCGATGGCTACCGTGTGGCCCGTGAGTTTCTGACCGGTTCGGCGTCGGCCGGATGGAATGGCGATTCCTCGGCACTGGTCTACAGCGGTACGCCGGATTTCCGCCGCCGTGCCAATACGATGAGTACCCCGCAAGGGGCGGAGAGCTCGCTGATTGTAGAAGTACAGCTCCAAGTGGTCGGCTCTCTGGACTCGCATGGCGTGTATACGCCGACAGATAGCAGCACGATCAGCAAAGTTCCTTATATCTTGATTAAAAGAAGCGGCCAGTGGCGCATCTCCTCGTTGGAGAACGGCGTGGTGATATCCACCGCCGATTTTGAACAAGTCTTCCGCCAAGTATCCGTGTATCAGGTGAGCACATCCGGCAAACAGCTCATACCGGATGTTCGATGGCTGAGCTGGCGCAACTGGCGCACCCAGGCAGTCGGTGAAGTACTCTCGGATGCACCCTCCTGGTTGGAAGGAGTGCTGCGAGGCACCGGCTTGCCTACCATCAAACTCGCGGTCGACAGCGTGCCGGTGAAGAACAATGTGGTGGAGATACACCTTAACAGCGGTATCAATGCGTTGAATGAGGAAGAACGAGGCCTGCTGGTACATCGCATCCGTCTGACTATGGGCGACGGCAATGCCGAATACGCGCTGAAGATTACCGGCGACGGAGTGGACTATTCCGATGCCGACGCAAATGTGAAACTTACTACCGAGCAGCCGACAGCGGGCGTATACACGTTGACCGGTGGTCATATCGTTTCCCTGGCCAGCTCCAGTCCGTTGCGTGTAGGGGAGGCCCCCGGATATGACGATGCTCGGGGCTTCGTTTTTTCCTCATCCGGCGGCGCGGTGTTGCGTGCGGACGGCGTGGTCGAATGCCTGAAATCTGATGGTGCGTCCTGTGGGGTGATGTTCTCCGGCGAGCCGATGCGATCGATTACCGAAGGTCTGGATGGCGAAGTATGGGCTGTATCCGAGAACGGGCGCGAATTGCATGTGTCAGATGGGGGCAAGGAAACCGATCTGAAGCTTGATTGGCTTGGTGCTGCCGACAGCATTGTGGCATTGGCGGTTTCTCCGGAAGGGTGCCGATTGGCGTTGGCAGTCGAGGGCGAGGACACGAACGGCGTGATGATGACCGGTGTGGCGCGCAACGGTGATAAAACACTGAGCGGTCTGAGCAAAGCGGCCACCCAAGTGAGTGTGCTCAGGCACGTCACCATGCTCACGTTCTACAATGATCTGAATCTGGTGTACGCCACCACACCTCCTGAGGGAAACAGCGAACAACAAGAGGCATGGCGTCAAATGGCACCAGGCCCGGCCAATGCGCAGCGTTTACCCAATGGAATCATAACGTCGATGGCATCGGGGCAGATCAGCCTGTCCCGTCGCCTGGCCATTGTGGACGATTTGGGTATTGTGCGCTCCGTTTCCGGCTCACTCGACGGTTCCTGGACCATCGCCGATAGCCAGGTCACTGCCCTCGGTGCGCAGTAGATGGTATAAGAAAAACGGTGTTCATAATAACCTTTCTTGTTGTATGAGGCAACGGCTTTGTCGCTCGGCTGGCGAGCGGCATTGCCGCTGCGCAACCAATCACTATTATTGGTCTGTTATCAAGGCAAAACAGTGTTGCGACGCCATTTTTGAACCACTGTTATTAATTTGTTATAAACCTGTTATCAAACTGTTATCGCATGCGATTGAACATTTGGCCTGTGAGCGTCATACTAGAGGCTGTCGATGACGAACAGTCACCAAACAGGATGAAAGATCATCCAAAAAATAAACACTGCTCGAGGAGGAGTATTTATGAAGAATTGGAAGAAGGCCATTGCCCTCGTTGCTTCTGCTGCTGCGCTTGTCAGCGTTGCCGCATGCGGTTCCAGCAACGCAGGTGGCAGCTCGGACTCCGGCAAGAAGACGGTTGGCTTCGTGGCTGTCGGTCCTGAGGGCGGCTTCCGTACCGCCAACGAGAAGGACATTCAGAAGGCATTCGAGGATGCCGGCTTTGACCTGACCTACTCTCCGACCCAGAACAACGATCAGCAGAAGCAGATTCAGGCATTCAACAAGTTCGTCAACGACGAAGTCGACGCCATCATCCTGTCCTCCACCGAGGATTCCGGTTGGGATGACTCCCTGAAGAAGGCCGCTGAGGCTGAGATTCCGGTCTTCACCGTTGACCGTAACGTGGACGTCAAGGACGCCGAGGCCAAGAAGGCCATCGTTGCTCACATCGGACCGTCCAACGTCTGGTGCGGCGAGCAGGCTGCCGAGTTCGTGAACAAGAACTTCCCGGATGGCGCCAACGGCTTCATCCTCGAAGGCCCTGCCGGCCTGTCCGTGGTGAAGGATCGTGGCACTGGTTGGGGCAACAAGGTTGCCTCCAACGTCAAGGTTCTTGAGTCCCAGTCCGCTAACTGGTCCACTGATGAGGCCAAGACCGTGACCGCTGGTCTGCTCGACAAGTACAAGTCCGACAACCCGCAGTTCATCTTCGCTCAGAACGACGAGATGGGCCTCGGTGCCGCTCAGGCTGTTGACGCCGCCGGCCTCAAGGGCAAGGTCAAGATCATCACCATCGACGGTACCAAGAACGCTCTGCAGGCTCTTGTTGATGGTGACCTCTCCTACGTGATCGAGTACAACCCGATTTTCGGCAAGGAAACCGCTCAGGCCGTCAAGGACTACCTGGATGGCAAGACCGTTGAGAAGGACATCGAGATCGAGTCCAAGACCTTCGACGCCGCCTCCGCCAAGGAAGCTCTGGACAACAACACCCGCGCCTACTGATAAGTCTGCTGCGACTCATTGATAACTGAACCAAATAATTGATGTGATGGTGTGAGAAGGATGTTCCTTCCACACCATCACTCATGTGTGGCTCAAATATCACAAAACGATAACACTTCATTCTCGTTTAAGGCAAAGACATGACAGATAAAAACCCCATCGTCGTAATGAAAGGCATTACGATTGAATTCCCGGGCGTCAAGGCCTTGGATGGTGTTGATTTGACTCTCTACCCGGGCGAAGTTCACGCCCTGATGGGTGAGAACGGTGCAGGCAAGTCCACCATGATTAAGGCTCTGACCGGTGTGTACAAGATCAACGCCGGCTCCATTATGGTGGACGGCAAGCCTCAGCAGTTCAACGGCACCCTCGACGCACAAAACGCCGGTATCGCCACCGTGTATCAGGAAGTGAACCTGTGCACCAACCTTTCCGTCGGTGAGAACGTGATGCTGGGCCACGAAAAGCGCGGCCCCTTCGGCATCGACTGGAAGAAGACCCACGAGGCCGCCAAGAAGTATTTGGCACAGATGGGCCTCGAATCCATTGACCCGCACACTCCGCTGAGCTCCATCTCCATCGCTATGCAGCAGCTGGTCGCCATCGCCCGCGCTATGGTTATCAACGCCAAGGTGCTGATTCTCGATGAGCCGACCTCTTCGCTGGATGCCAACGAGGTCAGGGACCTGTTCGCGATCATGCGCAAGGTGCGTGACTCGGGCGTGGCCATCCTCTTCGTCTCCCACTTCCTCGATCAGATTTATGAGATTACCGATCGTCTGACCATTCTGCGTAACGGCCAGTTCATCAAGGAGGTCATGACCAAGGACACCCCGCGCGACGAACTCATCGGCATGATGATTGGTAAGTCCGCCGCCGAGCTGTCCCAGATTGGTGCCAAGAAGGCTCGCCGTGAAATCACCCCTGGCGAGAAGCCGATCGTCGATGTCAAGGGCCTCGGCAAGAAGGGCACCATCAACCCGGTTGATGTTGACATCTACAAGGGTGAGGTCGTTGGCTTCGCTGGCCTGCTGGGCTCCGGTCGTACCGAGCTTGGTCGACTCCTGTATGGTGCCGACAAGCCGGATTCGGGTACCTACACGCTCAACGGCAAGAAGGTCAACATCTCCGATCCGTACACGGCTTTGAAGAACAAAATCGCGTACTCCACCGAAAACCGTCGTGATGAGGGCATCATCGGCGACCTGACCGTCCGCCAGAACATCCTTATCGCCCTGCAGGCAACGCGCGGTATGTTCAAGCCGATTCCCAAGAAGGAAGCGGACGCCATCGTTGACAAGTACATGAAGGAACTCAACGTTCGTCCCGCCGACCCGGATCGCCCGGTCAAGAATCTCTCCGGCGGCAACCAGCAGAAGGTGCTCATTGGCCGTTGGCTGGCCACGCACCCCGAGCTGCTGATTCTGGACGAGCCGACCCGTGGTATCGATATCGGTGCCAAGGCTGAAATTCAGCAGGTCGTGCTTGACCTGGCTTCTCAGGGCATGGGCGTTGTCTTCATCTCCTCCGAGCTTGAAGAGGTCGTGCGTCTGTCCGACGACATCGAGGTTCTCAAGGACCGCCACAAGATCGCAGAAATCGAAAACGACGACACCGTCTCTCAGGCGACCATCGTCGAAACCATCGCTAACACCAACGTAAACACCGGAAAGGAGGCATGAGATGGCTGAAAAGGCAAAAGCCGAGGGCAACAACTTTGTCAAGAAGCTGCTGAGCAGCAACCTGACCTGGTCGATCGTCGCATTCATTCTTCTGGTCATCATCTGCACCATCTTCCAGCATGACTTCCTGGCTTTGAGCTGGAACAGCAACACCGGTGGTCTGGCCGGCCCGCTGATCACCATGCTCCAGGAATCTGCCCGATACCTGATGATTGCAACCGGTATGACCTTGGTTATCTCCACCGCCGGTATCGACCTTTCGGTCGGTTCCGTTATGGCAGTGGCAGGTGCCGCCGCCATGCAGACCCTGTCCAATGGCATGAACGTGTGGCTCTCCATCCTCATCGCCTTGGCTGTTGGTCTGGCCATTGGCTGCGTCAACGGCGCTCTGGTTTCCTTCCTGGGCCTACAGCCGTTCATCACCACCCTGATTATGATGCTCGCCGGCCGTGGTATGGCCAAGGTCATCACCTCCGGTGAGAACACCGACGCCTCCGCAGTTGCTGGCAACGAACCGCTGAAGTGGTTCGCCAACGGCTTCATTCTGGGCATTCCCGCCAACTTCGTCATCGCCGTTATCATTGTGATTCTCGTTGGCCTGCTGTGCCGCAAGACCGCTATGGGCATGATGATTGAGGCCGTGGGCATCAACCAGGAAGCCTCCCGTATGACCGGTATCAAGCCGAAGAAGATCCTCTTCCTCGTCTACGCGATTTCCGGCTTCCTCGCGGCCATCGCTGGTCTGTTCGCCACCGCATCCGTGATGCGTGTCGACGTGGTTAAGACCGGTCAGGACCTCGAAATGTACGCCATTCTGGCAGTCGTCATCGGCGGTACTTCACTGCTGGGTGGTAAGTTCTCCCTCGCCGGCTCTGCTGTCGGTGCTGTAATTATCGCCATGATCCGCAAGACCATCATCACCCTGGGCGTCAACGCCGAGGCAACTCCGGCCTTCTTCGCCGTCGTTGTGATTGTGATCTGCGTGATGCAGGCTCCGAAGATTCACAACCTGAGCGCGAATATGAAACGCAAGCGCGCGCTCAAGGCTCAAGCTAAGGCGGTGGCAGCATGACAACAGCTACGGCAAACAAAGTGAAGGCTCCCAAGAAGGGCTTCAAGCTCGATCGTCAGATGATCCCGACCCTCGCGGCCGTGGTGATCTTCATCCTGATGATCATCATGGGTCAGGCGTTGTTCGGCACCTACATTCGACTGGGCTTCATCTCCTCCCTGTTCATTGACCACGCCTACCTGATTATTCTGGCTGTGGCCATGACCCTGCCGATTCTGACCGGTGGTATCGATTTGTCTGTCGGTGCTATCGTGGCCATCACCGCAGTCGTCGGCCTGAAGCTGGCGAACGCCGGCGTGCCCGCCTTCCTGGTCATGATCATCATGCTGCTCATCGGCGCTGTGTTCGGCCTGCTGGCCGGCACCTTGATCGAGGAATTCAACATGCAGCCGTTCATCGCGACCCTGTCGACGATGTTCCTGGCCCGTGGTCTTGCCTCCATCATCTCCACCGACTCGCTGACCTTCCCGCAGGGCAATGACTTCTCGTTCATCTCCAACGTGATCAAGATCATCGACAATCCGAAGATCTCCAACGATCTGTCCTTCAACGTCGGCGTGATCATCGCACTGGTGGTTGTGGTCTTCGGCTACGTCTTCCTGCACCATACCCGCACCGGACGCACCATCTACGCCATCGGCGGCTCCCGTTCCTCCGCGGAACTCATGGGTCTGCCGGTCAAGCGCACGCAGTACATCATCTACTTGACCTCTGCGACTCTCGCCGCCCTGGCCTCGATCGTGTACACCGCAAACATCGGCTCTGCCAAGAACACTGTGGGTGTTGGCTGGGAGCTCGACGCCGTTGCCTCCGTGGTCATCGGCGGTACGATCATCACCGGTGGCTTCGGCTACGTGCTCGGCTCCGTGCTCGGCTCTCTGGTCCGCTCCATCCTCGATCCGCTCACCTCTGACTTCGGTGTGCCGGCCGAATGGACCACCATCGTTATCGGTCTCATGATCCTCGTCTTCGTTGTGCTTCAGCGCGCGGTGATGGCGGTCGGCGGAGATAAAAAATAGCGGGCTTGCCCGCTCGGTCTCCGCACCGAATACGACACACACCATAACTGAATAGGCGGGATCAGCCCGGCTGCTGTGATGGCAAGGTCACAGCAGCCGGCACTGCCCGCCAAAGCTTTCTTTCTCCTTTTCTTCCTTTCATTAGCGTGTGGGGCGTGCCCCGGGGTTCTCCCGGGGCACGCCCCACACGTGTTTGGAAAGCTGGGACTCTATTGATGATCGGATTTATGCACGCTTACGTGCCGCGCGAATGCGGAACGCGGTGGCCAGACAGCACCAGCCAATCAGGCAGATAACCGTCATCGTGGCAAACGTCCATGTGCCGCCGACGGCAGTGGCGTGAGCAAACTCAGCGGTGCCTTCTTCTCCTGCGCCGGCCTGAGCCACGGAAAGAATCGTGGAGAACAGTGCGGTACCGGCAGCGCCGCCAAACTGAAGACACGTGTTGAAAATGGCGTTGCCGTCCGGCTTGAACTCGGGAGAGACCTCCGACAGGCCACTGGTCATCACATTCGCATTGCCGATGGAATAGAACAGACCGAAAATGAAATAGAATCCGGCGAGCAGCACGGGCGTAAGCTGCATCGAGAACACCAGCATAAGCACTGGGCCCAAAATAGCGATGCCGAGCGGAATCAGAATCGGCTTGACCGCGCCGAACTTATCGTAGAACCAGCCGCCAAGCGGGGCACAGACAGCGCCGACCAGTGCGCCGGGCAGCACCAGAGAGCCGGCCACAAATGCCGTGGTGCCGAGCGAGAGCTGTGCCACATTGGTGATGACATAGCCGTAGCCGATGGCGACCAATGGCAGCAGCAGATATGCGCAGGCGTGTAACAGTACGGCGGGATCCTTGAGAATGCCAAGGCGCAGCAGCGGGGAGAAGGCACGCTTGGAACTCATGGCGAACACGATCAACAAGGCGAGGCCCGCAATCAGACTGACAATGGCGATAATGCCGGAGCGTGTGGCTGACTTGCCGGACACCGCCGCACTGATGGCCACGCCACCTTGGTTGAGCGCCAGCACCAGACCGACCAACGCGACAACAATGGACCCAAGCTGAATCGGGTCAAGATAGGCAGCCTCGGTCGGTGTCTTCTGCTCAATGCACTTCATGCCGATGCATGCTGCGATTAGCACCAGCGGAATGGCGATGACGAAAATCGCGCGCCACGGCAGCACTGTGGTCACCGCGCCGCCGACGGTCGGGCCGATGGCCGGAGCCACGGTAATGACCAGCGATCCTACGCCCATCAATCGGCCGATTTTCGAACGAGGAGACTGCTCCAGGATGATGTTGATCATCAACGGCGTGGCCACGCCTGAGCCAATGCCCTGAATAATGCGGGCGACAATCAGCAGCGGGAAGGCTTGGGCGACGATCATGATCAGCGAGCCAACGATGGCCAGAATCACAGCCGCAAGAAAAATGGTTTTCAGCGCGAATCGGCGCTTCAAAAACGAGCTGATGGGCATGGTAGCGGCCACCGCCAACAGATAAATCGTGGTAATCCATTGCACAGTGGCCGTGTCGACATGGAATTCGCGCATCAGTGCGGGGAAAAGCACGGTCATCACGGTTTCGGTCAGAATGCCAATGAAGGCAAGTGAGCCGACAGCCACAATCGCGCCGATAAGACGTGTGGGAATCTTCTCGTTATCAATATGCTGCTCAGGCATACATGCTCCTAAACGTTCGGTTGCAAGGTATGGAATGTAAGGTTTACCAACCGGCGTAGGTACCTGTGCGTGCGGATAAACCGGCAATCGTACTGCCTTGGCTGCACGCTATGGAATCACAAAACCACCTGTGAGTGTACGGTTCGGGGCGGACGCTACGGTCGATGCGCAATGGGTTGTCCCTTGGTTTGGTGGGGTTTGATGGGGCGGATTCGGCATTGGTCCGGTAGCAGTTCGGCATTGGTTCAGCATGAGGAAACCGCGATAATATCTGCCCTGCCGCCTAGTTTGGTGAACCATGGGTATTGAGAACACGCATAAGCTGATTGTCAACTGCCTGCCACTCAACGAAGGAGAACGGCGGGCTTTCGCCAAGGCGGCTCGCGATGTGCCGCAGGAATTCGTGGGCGACGAAGCGCACCGCGGCGACATGGTCTGGTCGGCCGCTGTTCCCGAGGAGCTTCGCTCCCGAGCTACCGCAGTCATCGGCAACTTTCCGGTCTCGCAGGCTTCCCAATACACCCGTCTTGAATGGTTGCAGACCTTCAGCGCCGGTGTGGATGCGTACATCTGCCCGGGTGTGCTGCCTCGCGGCACCATGGTCACCAATGCGAGCGGCGCGTATGGCCAAAGCGTGTCGGAACACATGTTCGCCACCATGTGGGCATTGATGAAGAACCTCAACCGGTATGCCTCCAATCAGCGTGATCATCAGTGGCAGGATGAAGGACCGGTATTGAGCCCGGAAGGTGGCATCGCGCTGATTATCGGCGTCGGTGACATAGGGTCGCATTTCGCTCAGCTTGCCCAATCCGTAGGTATGCGTACTTTCGGCGTGCGCCGTCATGCGGACGTGCCGGCCAAGGGCATTGAAAAGATGTATGGCTTCGAGCGGCTGGAGACGCTGTTGCCATTGGCAGACGTGGTGGCGATGGCGGTGCCGCGCTCGCCGCAGACCCATCATCTGCTGAATGCGGATCGTCTGGGTCGTCTGAAATCCACAGCCATCGTGATTAATGCCGGGCGTGGCGACGCCATCGATCCCGAGGCCTTGGCTGACGCCTTGCACAATGGACGGCTCCACGGTGCCGGATTGGACGTCACCGAGCCTGAGCCGTTGCCGGCGGAAAGTCCGTTGTGGGATGAGCCGCATTGCCTGATCACCCCGCATGTGGCCGGCGGCAATCATTTGGAAAAGACTTCCGAACACATCATCCGCATCGCCCTGACCAACGTTTCCCGCTATGCCAAACAGCAGGAACTGTTGAATCTCGTGCGATACTGATTCGCCTGTGTCGGGCGGCGGGCGGCCATCGCCTGACACTGAATACAGATAAGGGGCGTATAACACCGTTGTTATACGCCCCTTATCGGGCAATCCGAAAAAGATGGTTGATAGTCAGTACCAATCAGTACTGGTTCGCGCCGATACCCTCGAACTTCACGTTGAAGCCACGCTGGTAATGCAGGAACATGCTGGCGCCATAGCGGTCGACCGGACGGTGCGTGAACAGCATACGAATGGCGAATGCGGTCTGCACGTCCTTAGGCAGCGCCAGGAATGCTTGGTGGGCGTCCCAGTACGGGTCGTACACCACGGCGGCACCGGGCACGTAGGCGTAACCGTAGCCATCCTCGTTGACGTATCCCATGAACGGCAGATCCCAGGCGTTGTGTTTGGTGAGTTGTGCCTTGAAGTCCTCGACCTCGGCCAACGCCGCGTCGCTCAGGCCGAAGCTCTTGGCCACTTCATTGGCCTTGGTTGTTTTCGAATCCGGGTCCTTGCCGAACATATCCGGGTTGACGATGATGACTTTTCCCTCCGCCATAATGTGTTCCTTTCAGCATGGCGTTCCCCAAGCAAGCACCTAGGGAAGTACTGGCATTGTTCGATTCACATATGAATTGAACAACATGTTACCTTCTCTGTAGAAAAGGATTGTGCACTTTGTTGATGTGCTGGCTTCAAAGCCTAGCATGAAAAATGGCGGATATAAGCCGTTTTGCCGGTTATTAATCTATTGGTAATGCAATTGGGAAGTTATGGTAGTCTGTGATGTCTGATGTTCATATCTTGCAAAAGTGAACATGATAAATGTTTGTTTTGAGGGTGAAAGCAACAAAGAAAACGGCCGTGTACATGAACTCATGTACACGGCCGGCGTGTCGCATCCCGCTGCGACTGCGGCATCGAGATGATACCTGCAGAGGCGTGGTTGATCAGGGGCCCAATGAACGTGGCCCGAGGTTAGTTTCAGTCTGATAGTTCGTAGCCGTTGGCGTCTTTATGCCACGGTGAGCCGGGCTTGCTGCACAGAATGATGATGCCTTCAACAAAGCCCCAGATGGCGGCTGCGATTGGGCCAAGTCCGAGCAGAATCCAGCCGACAAGCGTCAGCAGCAGCTGGGCCACGGCCTTGCCGGTGTTGCCGAGATAGAAGTTGTGCACACCAAGTCCGCCGAGGAAGATGCCCAACAGGCCGGCAGCCAGCTTGGACTTGGACGATTGCCCCACCGGGGCGGCGGCATACGGAGCGGCGGTGTATTGCGGCTGCGCGTAGGCGTTCGGCTGCTGGTAAGCCTGTCCATAGCCGGGCTGCTGGCCGTAGCCCGCTGCGGGCTGTGCGGGCTGGCCGTACTGCGGCTGGCCGTACTGCGGCTGGCCGTACTGAGGCTGAGCGTATGCGCCGGCGGGCTGGCCGTATTGCGGTTGCTGCTGGCCGTAGCTTCCGGCGGCGGGTTGAGCGTATGCGGCGGGCTGTGGGGCGCCATAGCCCTGCGGCTGCTGTGCGGCATCTTGGCCGTAAGACGGTTGTGCCGGCTGTGCGGGCTGTGCCGGCTGCGGAACACTGTCCGAACCGTACGGTTGTTGTTGATTATCAGTCATGCGGGTCAGTCCCCTCTCAATCGGGAACGGCAATACCTTCTTACCGTTTCTGCACAACATCATCTCATGTTTTGCCCAATAGTAAAACCTGCCGCGCTACGATTGGGCCATGAGAAGTTTCCTGACCAGCTGGTTGATTATGACTATCGCCGCCGCCGTCATGGTCGCGGTGACTCCCGGCATGACCCCGGTGGGGGAGCCTCCGATTCTCGGCATCGCCGCGTTCGCTTTGTTCATGGCGCTGATTAATGCGTCAATCAAGCCGATTGTGCATCTGATCGCACTGCCGTTTGCGATTCTGTCTCTCGGGCTGGTCACCTTGATTATCAATTGGCTGTTCATGCGACTCGCCAGCTGGCTGGCGGTCAGTCTGTTCGGCGTGGGCGTCTTCGTACACGGTTTCTGGTGGTCGGTACTGGGGTCCTTGGTCCTGACCATTGTTGCGGGAATCGTCGGGTCCATCTTGGATCAGTGACGGTGCTCGCTGGGCGAATATGAGTAATGGCGGTTGGAATCGGACTGATTCCAACCGCCATTACTCATATCAAGCTACGGGATCGAGCGGGGCGAACATTACTCGCGCACCAAGCGGATATGCTCCACATCGTCGCGCCGGGAGCGACGGAACAGCACGAAACGATTGCCGATGGACTGCACCACTTCGGCGTTCAGCTGCTCGGCAAGCTCGGCGGCGGCTTCCTTGGCGGTCAGGCCAGAACCGTCCTGCACGGCGCACTTGATGAGCTCGTGCTTCTCAATGGTCTCATCGGCCTGATTGACGGCCGACTCGGTCAAATCGTTCTTGCCCACATAGAACAGGGGCTTCAGCGAGTTCGCCATCGCGCGCAGCTGCTTGATTTGCTTCTTGGTCAATGCCATGGGAATTTCCTTACATCTTTCGTATAACCACACCAGCATAGCAACCGGTGCTGTCTGCGCTGTTTGCCGCCCTACAGCGCGATGATGGCCGCGATGTAGATGATGACGGCAGCGGCGAATATGAGATCTCGCGCGGCGATGGTCAGGGCACGCCAGTGGGTGCGGCGGATGCCCTCCTCGTAGCAGCGGGCGTCAAGTGCGAGGCTCAGGTTGTCCGCGTGACGCAACGTGCCGGCGAAAATCGGCACGATAATCGCGCTCATCGCCTTGATGCGCTGGGCCAGTGAACCGGTTTCGATGGAACCGCCACGCGCGGATTGGGCGTCGACGATGGCGCGGGTTTCGTCGGTCAGCGTTGGAATGAATCGCAATGCCAGACTCATGACCAGCGCGATTTCTTGGGCATGGATACCGAGCCGGTTGAGCGGACTGATCAAGGTGGCGAAGGCGTCGGTCATGGCGGTAGGCGTGGTGGTAGTGAGGAACACCGCGCCCAGAATGATTACCAATGCGAAACGGCAGGCGTACAGCACGGCTATGGTCACGCCCTGATCGGTGATGCTTAGCGGGCCAAGCGCCACCACCGGCGTGCCGGTGCGTACCACAAACAGATTGACCACGCCCATCAGCACCAGCAGGATCAGAATCGGATGAATGGATTCAAGCACCCGTAACGGGTTCAGGCGTGCCGCCGCGATAAACGGCCCAGGGTGATGGCGATGCCCAGCGCGAGCTGGGTTGGCGTGTTCACCGCGAACATCGTGAACATGGCGGCCAGGAAGCCCACCATCTTCACGCGCGGGTCAAGTCGGTGTATCACTGAGTGCGCAGGGCCGTTGGAGGATACGGCCGGCTCGGTGACGGTGGCCGTGACGGGGCCGCCGGATGCGGGGGCGGCAATCGGCATACGGACCACGCGGTCGGCGATTTGCTCGGCCTCCTCCCGGTCATGGGTGATGATGAGCACGGTCACGCCACGCGATTTGAGCGTGCGCAACAGCTCATGGATACGCTTCTTGGCTTGGGCGTCCAGACTCGCGGTCGGCTCGTCCATGATGAGCACGTCAGGATTGCAAGCCAGCACGCCGGCAATGGCTGCCAATCGTTGTTGCCCGCCGGACAGGTCGAAGGGGGAGCGGTCGGCAAGATGCCCGATATGCAGCAGTTCCAGTGATTCGCGCACGCGGTCGGCTACCTCGGTCTCGCCAAGCCCTTGGTTGCGTGGGCCGTACGCCACGTCCTCGGCTACCGTGTCAGCGAACAGCTGATGCTCTGGATGCTGCATCACGTAACCCACATGCCGGCGCAATTGCGCTAATTGCTTGCGATTCGCCGACTTCGGGCGCACGTTGCGACCGCGCTTGCCGGTCGAGGCCACCGGAACACCGGCCACTTCGATGCTGCCGGCGGTCGGCGCAGTCAGTGCGCACAACATGCGCACCAGCGTCGACTTGCCCGAACCATTCACGCCCATCAGTGCCACGGTTTCACCGCGCGCGATGGTGAACGACAGGTCATCGATAACCGCCCGTTTGGCCGAAGGATAGCGATAGGTCAGATGCGAGACGCGAATAATGGGGTTCGTCATATCACCGATGCCATCGGAGAGCAGCGGCAGTTCGGAGCCGTCTTCGCGCTCCCGCTGGCGGGGGCTGTCGTTCGTAGGGCGACTGGGGGCGGCTTCTGTGCCGATACTACCCTCAGTCTCGCTTTGCGAGACAGCCTCCGCTAGCGGGGATCGATTATCGACGGCTGCAGTGATACCAATGATTCGCCCGGCCTCCATGTGCACGATGCGATCGGCATGAACGGTTTCATCTGGATGATGCGTGACATGCACAATAGTGGTGCCGCGCGCCTGCAAATCATCCAAAATGCGCATAACTTCGGCGCGTGCGGATTCGTCCAGCATGGCGGTCGGCTCATCCAATACCAGCATTGCCGGGTTCATGGCCAGCATGCCGGCGATGGAGGCGCGTTGCTGCTGCCCGCCGCTCATACGGGTCGGGTCGGACTGGCGTAAGTTCGCCAACCCCACGGCCTGCAATGAATCAACGATACGCTCGCCGATGAGCTCGCGCTCCAGCCCGAGATTCTCCGGGCCAAAGGCCACGTCATCCTCCAACACGGTGGTGACCAGCTGATCCTCGGGATTCTGGAACACCATACCGATGCCGTGGCGGGCAGCACGATAGGCATCGGCATTCGGGCCGGCTGCGTACACGCGTTGCCCCAGTAACGTCACTTCACCACCGTCCGGCGCGGTCAATCCCGCAATCAGACGGGCTAACGTGGATTTGCCCGACCCGTTCGGACCGACCAAGCATAGGCGCTCGCCGGCATGGACCGTGAGTGAAACGCCATCCAAAGCCCATGAGGTGCCGCGGTCATAGCTGAAACGAATGTCCTTGAGCACGGCGGCGGGGGAGGCAGGCTCGGCGGAAGCGTGAGGTTCGGCAGAATCGTGGAACTCGTCGGCGTCGAAGGAATGGGGTGCAACGGTCATGAAACAGCAATCCGTAACTGATAGGCGAAAACGCAGAATCCCGGCCCGTGCCGGGATTCTGCGTTCTGGTTCTTTGAGTGGTCTTTGAGTGGTCGTTAGTCGTGGCGGGCATCGGCCCGTCTCAGGCCAGTCACTGCTGCTTGGACAGCAGGTTGGAGATCGGCTTGTAGATCAGGAAGGTGATCACGGCGTGAATCGCCATCTTAGCCACGTTGAACGGCAGCAGAATCGGCAGAATCATCGCGGCCACAGCTTGGTAGGTCATGTGCGCGTAAATCGGCGTGACAATCAGGTTGCTCACCAGCGCCACCACGATGGCCAGCACCGCACCCACCAGAATGCCGATGGCGGCACCCTTGCGCGTACGGATCTTACGGTAGATGAACGCGGCCGGCACAGACAGGAACAGCGCCACCAGCACAGCCATCAGCGAACCCCACGGATTGGCGAACATGTGCGGCACAAAGCCGAGCACAGACACGATTGCGGCGGCGGCCGGGCCATACGCAAAGCCGGCAATCAGGCAGACGATGCCGGACGGGTCGTACTTCAGCCAAGTGACCGGCGTAATCGGGAATTCAATGAAGCTGGTGACCATCGCCAGCGCCACGAACAGTGCATACATGGCGATACGGCGCGTGGACCAGCGGCCAGAATCGGCCACACCAGTGGTGTGTGAGCCAAGTTTGGCGCTGGTGCTGGCGGTGGACGTGCTGGCCGAACCCTCGGCCTCGGGTGCCACAGAACGAACAACTTGCATGCGAATACGCGAAGATACACTCATAATGAGCCCTCGTTTCTTCCATCCGGACTATACCGTTGGCTCCGGAATCTCACCGGATCAGCCGCTTGCGCGGGTCGCGGGCTTCCTGCCATCCCCGTTATGAAACCCGGGGTGCAGGTTACCGCCAGTAAGGAATTGCACCTTCCCTGAAACTGACAGGCTTATTCATACGCCATGCGCCGGACGTATGCAACCCGCGTTTCACTGTGCAGAAATTCGTCTTGTGCCGGTCAAGTGCAACAATGGGAGCCATGGCTGAAGTGAAGAAACCCAACAACACCATCGACAAGCTTGCCCTGATCGTCACCACCTACAAACGTCAGCAGTTGCTTGAGACACTGTTCGATTCGATTCTGGCGCTTGAACAGGCACCGTGGCGCATTGTCATCGTGGACAATGAGCAGTCCGATCAGACGGCGGACATGGTCGCTGCGTTTGCCGGCAAGGTGACCGGCCAATGGGGCACCACCGTGGCCGACCAGTCCGGTAATGAAGAACGTGTGGTCTATGCGCCGCAGACCGAGAACCTGGGTGGTGCGGGCGGTTTCTCCGCCGGCGTGGCCAAAGCCTACGAGCTGGGTGCCGCATGGTTCTGGGTGATGGATGACGATGTGGCCGTGCTGCCGGACGCCATTGCCAAGCTGTCCAAGTGGACCGACAAGCACGAGGTGATTCAGGGCTCCCGATTCGACTACGATGGCGGCCCGTTCTACTGGCAGTACGACTTCATTGTGCCGCTGGGCATCCCGAACCCGATTGCGCCCGCCGCATTCGGCCCGGCCGGATACCGAGTGATGGACACGCTGTGCTTCGAAGGCGGCCTGTTCAACCGCCGTGTGGTTACGGAAATCGGTCTGCCGGACCCGCGCTTCTTCATCTACTGGGATGACACGATGTATGGCTACCGCGCCAGCAAGGTCACCAACCCGATTGTGGTGCCCGACGTGATCCTGCGCCGTACGCGCGAAATCGGCAATTGGGATATCGCCGGCGTGCGCCAGCTCAACTCCACATCCGACATGAACCGGTATCACATCATGCGCAACCGCGGATACATGGCCCGGTACTTCATGACCTATGGTGACTTCCGTCCGCTGGTGTTTGGACTGGGTACCGTGCTCACCGCGGCCAAGGAAGTCATTCGCCTGGTGATGGTGGATCGCGAGCACCTCAAGACCGGTTTGGTACAGATTGCCAAGGGCTGGTGGGACTCGCGCAAGCTGATGCACGACCCCACCTGGAAGCCCATGCCGTCGCTGAAGTAGCCGTAGTAGTGGCTCCCCTCTATGAGGGGGTCACTACAGGTTACTTATGGATGAACAGGCCACCGTCGCCCCAAGCCCACTGGCCTTGGCCGGCACCGATCTGGAAGTGCAGCTTGGCGATGCCCATGTCATTGAACGCGTGATGCTCATCTTCCGCACTCTGATCGATATGCGCGGCGGCGGTATCGTCGGCCGGATTATACGAGAAGGTGATTGGCTGACGGTTCATCGCGCTCGGCGCCTTCATCGCAGCCTCGACGCCGGACTTGAACCAATCCGGAGCGGCCTCGCGCCCCTCATCGCTCATTGTGGCGGTGAACTGCTCATAGGTCTTGGTGGCGCGGTGCGTGCGTTGCGCTTCGCATAGCTCCTCATAGGATTCCGCCTGATAATCCAGATGATTCTTCGGATGCCCGATCACCACACCGAGATACAGCTCCTGGCCAGAGGTGACGCGGCAATGCTTGGCCGCCTCCGCCTTGTCCCATGAGCCGGCGACCCATAAGGTGCCGAGGCCGCGCAACGTGGCCGTGAGCACCATGCGTTCGGCATAGAAGCCGGCACGCTCTTTGGCTTCCTCATCGTTCGCGGGGCCGACGATGGCCAGATAATTCGCCGCATTGGTCAGATGACCTGAAGCATTGGCTTCGGCGAACACCTTGGGCTGGTCGCGCACCAGCTGAATGTTGAGATCGCCGAGTAAGTTGATCGGCTGAAGCGCCATCTCGAGCTGGCGGGCCGTATCGTCGTCGATCGGCTCATCATCGTAGGCGCGTACGGCGGTGCGGATGTTAATTGCATCAATAAGTTGGGTATGTTCTGCCATACCTCCCATTATCGCGCGCGACACAGAGTCAGGCCACCATAGACGCCGATTTTTCCTAGTATGCGAAATCGCATGCATTGCCCATTGTCAGGCTTGAAAAACGATACGAATAGGGTACGTAGTGACCGGCGACGATGCACACGTTTGCACAATTGGTGTGTAATGGTTTCGTGTTGAGCGTAATTCGCGTTAAACTGGGCGCAACCTTACGAACTGATGAAAACGTATGGAAAGGAAGGTCAACGATGATTGAAACTGCACAGGCTTTCGGTGTTGACATTGGCGGTTCCGGCATCAAGGCCGCACCTGTCGATCTGACCAAGGGCGATTTCGCCGAGCCACGATTGAAGATTCTCACTCCCGAGGTCTCCACTCCTCAGGCCGTGGCCAAAATCGTCAAGCAGCAGCTCGACCACTTCGAAGTGCCTGAATCCGCACCCGTTGGCATCGCTTTCCCCGCGCCGATCAAGCCCGGCCAGAAGCTCGACTTCATGGCCAACCTTGACCAGTCTTGGATTGGCGTGGACGTTACTGAAGTGTTCTCCGAAGCCTGCGGCCGCCCGGTCGTCGTGGTAAACGACGCCGACGCCGCCGGCCTGGCCGAAGTCCAGTTCGGTGCCGCCAAGGGCCAGGATGGTCTGGTCATCGCCACCACACTGGGCACCGGCATCGGCACCGCCTTGATTTACAACGGCGTGCTCATCCCGAACACCGAACTCGGACACATCATCCTGAGCGCCAAGCATCTGGACGCCGAGAAGTATGCCTCCTCCGCGATTCGCGAGAATGAGGAACTGGGCTACAAGAAGTGGGCCAAGCGTCTGACCAAGTACTACGGCCTTATGGAGAAGTACTTCAACCCGGACCTGTTCACCGTCGGCGGCGGCGTGAGCCGTCAGAGCGAAAAGTTCCTGCCGTACGTGGATATCAAGACCCCGATCGTGCCCGCCAAGCTGCGTAACCAGGCCGGCATCGTCGGTGCCGCCTACTATGCCAGCACCAAGCAGCAGTGAGCCAGTGAGCGTGGGTGTGCAGCGCTGACCCGCGAATATGCTTCAGGCCGTCCGACTAGTCGGGCGGCCTTTTGCATTGCATAGGAAAGGTATGCGACGCGTTCCCGGGAATGTTGCGCAAAGTGGGCGTGTGTATGGAGGTCTGTGGCGACGCGTTCCCGGGAATGTGTCGCGTTTGAGGGTGTGATTCGGGTCCAGAGCGACGCATTTCCGGGAATGTTGCGCGTTTGAGAGCGGGGCAGGGGGCACCACGCTCTATCGTGGGAGGGTATGAGCGTGCATTTCTCTTCTCGTGTGGATATTTCTGCGCCGAATCCCGTTGCGGCGGCCGAGGCGGCAGCCAAGGCAAACGGCATCGCAGTCAGCAAACTCAACGATTCCAATCCGACCCGCCACGGGCTGGCACCTGAATTGGTGCCGAGCGTGTATACGGCCGACCCGCGTGGACCGCGTGCGGCGCGAGAAGCATTGGCCGCATTCCTCAATACGGCAAAGGCGGTAGACGCAAGCAGCCCTCAGTCGACTTCGCCCGCCGCCAGCGAGGGCGGGAACGAGCGCCATGCCGCTTTCAACAATGCGAATACCGCCATCGAGGGCGTTGACCCGGACACCCTGTACTTGCTGAGCTCCACGTCCGAGGCGTATTCGTGGCTGATTAAGTTACTTTGCGATGCCGGCGACGCGGTGCTGGCACCCAAACCCGGCTATCCGCTGATTGAGTCGATTGCACGGCTTGAATGCGTTGACACGGTCGAATACCAGTTGCAATTCGACGGCTCCTGGTTCATCGACATCGCCGAACTCGAGCGGCTGCTCAGCGAGCCCGGTGGCGAACGCATCAGAGCATTGGTGCTCATCAACCCGAACAATCCGACCGGTTCGTACGTAAAACCAACCGAGCGTGCACGTATCGTGACATTGTGCCGTGAGCATGGCATCGCCCTTATCGCCGATGAAGTGTTCTTCGATTACTCTCTCGAACCTTTCCCCGGCAACGCACGGCTCGCGGGGGAGCGCGGCGTGCTCACCTTCGCCCTAGACGGATTCTCCAAAATGCTGGCCGCGCCGCACGCCAAAGTCGGGTGGATTCAGGTGTCCGGACCTGCCGAGGACGTTGCCGAGGCACAGCGTCGACTGGACGTCATCGCCGATGATTATCTGCCGATGAGTGACATCATCGCCGAACGGATTCCCGCATTATTGAACGCCGCGCCCGCACAGACCAGACGGGTGGGGGAGCGCGTGCGCAATAACCTGGCCAAGTTGCACGAGTTGCTTGACGCCGATCCCAACGGGCTGGTCAGCGTGCTACGGGCCGAAGGCGGCTGGAACGTGCTGCTACGAGTGCCTTCAGTCATCGATGAGAACGAGCTGGTGCTGCGGTTGATTGACGAGCACAAACTGACCGGACAGCCCGGCTACTTCTTCGACATGACTTCCAATGGATACCTGGCCGTTTCCCTGCTACCCGAACCGGACGAATTCGAGCGTGGCATCCGCGCCGTGCTCAATACCGTCGCCGCTTTGCTGCGATAGGCCGGTGTTTGCCGGCACCACGCCTGTACTCCACGTACAATAGCGGCATGGGATTCTTGTTTAGACCGAAAGAACTGCCACGCCCGGCGTCGCTGACGTTCACTTTGGATCAGGCCGGGCATACGTATGATGATGGGCACGTGGGACTTGCTCCCACGGACATCACCATCAGCGAGCTGCGGGTGGCTGTGATCGGACTGAACGGCGCAGGCAAATCCACATTGCTGGGTCTGCTGGACGGTTCGTTGAAGGCCAACGCCGGCACGGTGACCATTGCGGGCGGTGAGGAACGTCTTGACCCGGCTGTGAAGAAGGACGCGAAGCGCATCGATAATCTGGTCGGCAAAGTTCGCCGCGAGGAGATTCCGAACAGCATTTTACCAAGCGGCGAATATTTCCCGAGGCTGTTTCCGAAGCGCTGAAAAAGCACAAGGTGCCCGAGTCAGAACGTCATGCGCGCATCGGCAATCTGTTCGCGCATTTTGATTTGGCGCAGGTCTCCAAGGCCAAGGCCAGCGAACTGGACTCCGAGAAACGGCACCTGCTGGCTATTGCGGCCGCGCTGAGCTTTGAGCCGAGTGCGATTGTGGCGGATGAGCCGAGCAAGGGATTGGATGAGATTGGCGCCGCGCATGTGGCCAAGGCGTTGTTCAGCTACAACAAGCAGGTGATTTTCGCCACGCATGACACGGATATGATCCGCCGGCCCGAATACGCCATCGACCGCGTACTGGTGCTGGACGAGCACGCGGTCGCGTTTGACGGAGCGCCGGCTGAGGCTGTGGCGTTTTATGAGGATCTGATTCGCCGCAAGTATGAGGCTGCGAAGCGGTAGCAGATAGGAATCGGCCGTTGGAGGATTGGCATCGGCCGTGAGGTCGATGCCAATCCTCACGCGAAGTAGAAGCCGCGGAAGCCGTACTGGTAGACGCGGTAGATGTATCCCGAACTGAGCACCATCTTGTACTGTGCCTTGAGGTTGCCGTCGTCATCGTAGACGCCGAACAGGCCCTGCATGCCGATGTCCACCAGGTTCAGGTCATCGGACAGTTCCTGTGCGGAGGAGACATACGGCGAATACGGCACATCGAAGTCCTGCACTTCGGTGTAGGTTCCGGCGTTCTCGTCGACCAGGTACTTGCGGAACTGGGAGTTCGAGTTCTCATCCTTGGAGCTCTGCGCGGTCGAAATGCCATCGATCATGGTCCAATCGAAATCAGGACGGGTCATGGCATAACCGAAGTCGTTATCGAACATGTAGATGTAGTACTGGCCGTCCTCCAGCGAGGAATCGTACTGCGCAGTGATTGAGTGCTGGCCGCCGGTGTCGCCGGAATCGCCCACCTTGGTCAGGAAGGAGGGCTGCGCATCCATGCCATTCCATACGCTCGGCTCGCCGATCATGTAGTCGAGCGACGGCGTGCCTTCGATGTCATTGATCTTGATCATCGTGGAGGTCTCACGTGCGGACAGCAACGCGGAGCCATCATCCATGAGCTGGATGGTGTTGAAGTGGATCCAGTCCCAACGGTTCGTGGCGGTCGGATCGGATTCGTCGATGCCGGAATGATCGGTGGATTGCTTGTAATCGGGGAACAGGTCGCCGAAATCCACCAGCAGGCTCACCTCGCCGGAGTCGGTGTCCACCTTGATGACCTGATCCTGCACGGCATGGTCCGAATGTTTCAGATCGGTGGCCAGAGAGACGATATTGCCGTCGGAATCCAGCGCGTAATCATGGTGCAGGATGTACTGGTCGCCCAGATTGATGATCTTGACCAGCTTGCCTAGGCGGTTCATGCCGACGAAATGCTTGGTGGAGGCGGAGAACCACATGATGCCGTCATTGTCGAACAGCAGACGGTGCGAGCGGTAGTAGAGCACCGGGATTTCGCCGCGAATCACACCGTTCGCGTCATAGTAGTACATGAAATCCTGCTCGTTGGAATCATTGCCGAGAATCGCGTACAGGCCATTGCCGAGCGTGGTGACCGTGGATTCGTCGGGGGCGACGGCCTGTTCGAGCCGTACTTCCTCCTCGCCGAGCAGTTTCGGGCCGGTCTGCTCGATGGTGCGCCTGGTGGCGTTGCCGTCGGTGTCGGTGATGGTCAGGGTAATGGTGTTCTTGACCTTGGGGATCAGTCCCAACACCAGAAACTCGTGCTCGGTGGAGGCGATGTCATTGCTCGATACCGTGGTCGTCTGACTCGCCGTGCTGGTACCGCCGACATTGCCGGAACCGTCGGCGTCGCCGGCGGCGGCCTCACGGTATGCGGCGGCCGCCTCATCGCTGGTGATGGCGTTGGCCGTGTAATCCGGGTACCCCTCAGCGGAAACGGTGTAGCTGACGGTGGAGGCCTGATCGGTGGTGAAGTACACGTACATGGACGTGGTGTTGGTGCCGTACGGGTTCACCTTGGTGTAGATGCTGTCGACTGTGCGTTCTTTGGCGTCGCGCTCGTCGGCGATCTCGGTGTCCATCATCTGCTGGTATTCGTCGGTATAGACGTTCTCGATCTGGGCGTTGAGCCGCTCCACGCGGCGTTCCTTGATGGAGGCGCTGACGTCGTCCTGTGAGAACAGGCACAGACCAATGGCGATGGCTGCGGTGACGGCTGCTGCGGATATTTTGAAGACGCGACTACGGACGGCAGTGGACACGGGGAAACCCTCACGACAGTATGGGTAAACGATTAGTGAATTACGTCACATACATTATGCCGCAGGTCTTGGAAAACACCGGCCGGAATGCTGGGAGAATACTGAAGCTTGGCGGGTCGCCGAGCGGTCCGGTCCTATAGCAGGGTGAACCAAGACTGAACCTGATGCCAGAGCGTCGGATTGTTGGCGATCATCGAATCGCTGCGCGACTGCACGAAGCAACTTAGTATGGCTATGCCCAGCGCCCACAATACGGCCAGCATCACGACCCAGCGCATCAGCCAACGCCACGGAGTGACGCGGGCGATGCCATCGCCTGAAGCGGCGTCGTTGGCCCCCGCCAATGAGCGGCTCGGTTCGCGCCCATTGACCAGCCACAGTAGCCCCGGTATGGACGCCAGCGAGATCAGCCAGCCGAAATCGGCGGAATACCGCCATCCCAAACCGCCGACGCGGCTGTCGAATACGACCAGCACCGCCGCCACGGCCAAGCAAGACATCAGCCATGGCCGCATGCCGTGTGTTTCCAATCTGCGCAGCAGGGGCAGCGCCAAAGCCATCAAGGTCAGTGGCGTGGCCGTGAAAATCGCGCCGACCATCACCTCGTAATAACCCCATTGCGGCATCGGGGCGGGAGAGCCCGCCAGCCACGGGAAACGATCCATGAAGCGCAGCGGCAGGAACAGGTAATACCAGATGTTGGCGGGCATATCCGCGGACGGGGTGGTATACCGGGTCATATCGGATATGGAGAACTGATACGCATTGCCGAAATTGAACGGGGAATCGAACCGAACCATGTTCCACGCCATCAGAGGCGTCACGACGAGAATGGCGGGAATGATTACCGCCAGCGGCGCGCGCAACGCCTGCAACGGCTTGATGCGGCGTGTGCGCAGACCGGTGCCCAGCGCGCGAATCTGCGGCCAGAACAGGGGGAACGCAAGCAATGCGGCCAAGGTGAACGTCGGTCGGCATCCGAAATTCGCCGCAATGCACAAGGCGCCCAAGGCCAGTCGTGGCAGGGAGAGAGGCTTGGCATCGCCCGCCTGCCATCGGTCCGATGGTCTCAGCGGACGGCGGGACGTGTCCGCGCCGAGCCATAGCCATAGTCCCAGCGACGTCAACGTCAGCGATGCGGCGAACGGTATCTGATAGAAGTTCGTGCGATACAGCAAATACCCCATTTGCGCGCTCACCAACGATGAGACCACTACTAACGACGCGGCCGCCACCGAAGTCTTCGGCATCACACGATGGATGACGCGCAGCACCAGCAAGGAGAAGAAGATGATGAACAGCAGCACGAGAATATACTCGGCGGCGGATGTCGGCAGATTATGACCGGCCAGCAGACGATAGGGGACGAACAGCAGCACTGCGGGCAACACGCCAAAATAGGAATACCAGTGACCGTCATAATACGCGTAATCCCAGTAGAGCGGACTGGCTCCATTGGCGAGTAGCTGGGCACGTGTGGCTACGTCATAGGGGTGCTCGGTGGCGGCCAGCTGTTCGGGAACCGGCAAGTCGAGCCAGGGCCGGCCGGCGACCAGCGCATCGGCCACATGCCCATACTGGTCGAAATCATAGGTGTAATCGCCGGAAACGTGGAAGACGAGCGAAGACGTGTACCACAGTTCGTGGATGATGGATACGCCGATAAGCAGGGTAGGAATCGCCAGAAGCCCCACGAAAGCAAGTCGTTGCCGAGTGCTGGACGGGTCAAGCGTGATACGCCACAGGCGCGATCCCGGCCTCCAGACGGCAATCATCAGCAACACCAAGGCCATGGCGAGCACGCGCATCCAATTGATGACGAACGGTACGCGCACGTTGGCGCGGGCGTCGGTGACCGGTACGATCGCGCCGCGCTCTTCCTGAATCCAAATACGCACGATGCCGGCACCCGGCGCCTTGACATAATGGCTGCGAATAGCGTCGGGATTCATCGACTGGGCCTTGCCGGTGATGCCATCGACATCCGCGCGCACATGAATGGTCGCCAGCGGTTTGAAGACTTCCTTATCGTCGTTCGCTTTGGATTCGGCCTCGGCCTGCTCGCGGGCCTTATCGATGACCTTGCTGCTCTCGGTATCGATGCGTAGGTAATCCGACGTGCCGTCCGCGGTCAGTTCAAGATAGGCCTTGGTCGGATCGGTGACGGTCAACATGCCATCATTCCGGCGCGTGAGACCCGAACCCAGCGTGTTATGCACGGCGTTCGTATCCGTGCTCGCTCCGAGCGTACGCCAGAACGGCAGGTTGAACACGATGCACTCCATGGCGGCGATGGCGGCGACGGCGGCCAGCAAGGCGATCAGCAGGCGCACCAAACGCAGCCGGTGCCGGGTATCCGGGCGGCTGGGCAGGTGCCGTTCATGATTCGACGGCATCGGACGGTCTGCGCGAGTGTGGTCTATGGAATGCACGCATTTATTCTATAGGCTTTATTCGGGCTTGATGTCGGGCAAACAAGAGACAATGTGAATCATGCCAAAACGTACATCGGACCATGGGAAGCACAACCGCACGCCACTGCTGGGCGGGCTGAAGGATTCGATGAACGCGCTCGCGGCCGATCTGGGACTGTCCAAGCCGAAGAAGCACGATACGAATCCGTTCGGCGATGCCTTGCGGGAGACCAGTGAGCGTAAAGGCGGCATTATCGACGAACTGACTCGCCATGCAGTGGCGCTGAGTCCTGTAATCAAGCGACGCACCTTCCCCGAATTGGAGAACGTGCCGGAAGGGCTGGTGCTTGGATGGGCGCAGCTGCCCTCCACCAGAGGCCGTGGCTTTTCGCTTGGCATTTTCCCCGACCGCGATCATTTTGCGCAGGTGGCGTTCGCCGATACGCATGGCCGCGTATTCGTGGGCACCGACCCCAACATGGACGTGCAGGATATGCAGGCGCGATTCATGTTCGGCAAGGAAAAGGAAGTGACTCTGCCGGACGGTGAGCGGCTGGGCGAAAGCGACGAGCCGCGTTCACGTTCCGGTTTCTCCCGTGCAGGCCATGGCCTGGGAAGTGCGCTGCATCATGGGCGTGGTTTGGGGCGTGGCCTTGGTCATGGTGCTGACGGCGTGAAGGCCATTACCGGTGGCGTGGTGGGGCGTGACGACACCGGACGCATGACGTGGCTCGCCTCATGGCTCAAGGCCGGCAACCGGTACACGCTTGAGCAGATGCGTGCCAATCTGCCGCCTGTGATGCGTCATGATTTGGAATACCGCGATGCCATTACCATCGCGTTCTTCGCCACGTATATGTTGCCGCAGATCAATGGTCTGCTCATCGGATTCGGTTCCGGCAATATCTTCCGCCGTCTCAACCGTGAGGCGCCAATCGGTGCGATTCGCCGTTCGGTGCGTGACACTTTGGCGGCACGAGCCCACGGCATGCGGGCCTCCGGTCTGGAGGATCACTTCGCCGATCTGATGCGCGAAGCCGGCGCCCTCGACACCACGCCGGGACTGGAAGCGGTGCATGGCGCCGAACCGTTGCACCTGTACACCTCGACGTATTCGAGCGGCTATTTCTTTACGTGGGATAAGTCCTTGGCATTCGGGCAGGCGCTGAAATCCTTGAAGATCGAAGGCAACCTCAACCGATTCGCTGCGGTGAGCGCTTGGCTGGAGCGCAACGCTTCCTTGGGGCGCAACCCTACGGAAGATACGGTGACCCGTGCCGAGGCCGCGCAAATCGACATGAAACTCATTGAGAACCCTGCGATTATGGCGCTTGACCCGTATGATGGCGAGCAGGAGCGTCGGGCCGTGCTGAGCCTGGTCGATATCGCCGCACGCACGGCTGGGCAGATTCGCAGTGAATTCCCTGATCCTCGAGATGTGCTGACCCAGCAGAACGTGCCGGATTCGGGTGTGACGAATGCTGCGGGCGCTGAAAGTACTGAGAGTGTTGAGGGCGCTGTAGAGCGGACCAATAAGAGCGACACCAACACTCAAGCCGCTCGGCCTTCGTATTCGCCGGCGAGGAGCGACGAATGGGTGTATCGTCAGACCCTCTCCTCACTGTTGCGCCGGTTACGGTTGCCGTATCGGTTTGATGTGGAGTTCCGGTCGCGCTTGGATTCGGGTGAAGTGGCCATTGGCTTCACCACTGCCGGCACCTCGATGATGCCCGATAGCCGGTATGACACCACTCGCCGTACGTGGCGTGCGCTGAGCAGCGCCGAACGCGCGTCGATGAGCGCCGCCTACAACCTGCGTGTCGGCCTGATGATGGCAGCGCTGAGTTTCGGCACCAGCGAATCCGTGCGCCAGGTGTCGTTGCACATCGATTCCATTGGTCTTGAAGAGGCGATTGCCGAACAGGATTCCGCCATCGAGGCGATGATGAGCGAGGCCCTAAGCGCCTTCGAACATCTGCGCAGTGGCGATTTGGGGCGTGTGGGTTCCAAAGCCGACCCCAAAGATGGTGATTTCCATGGCGACCCGACCCGCCCCATCACCCATGAGGAGACGTTCGGGCAGACGGCGTCCGGTGACGAACGCGGCACGGCCGGGGGAGCAGGCAACGGTACCGGACCGTCTGCGGATGCTACGGATCAGGCCGCGGCCGAATCCGCTGACGCCGATGGCGCTGCGTCCATCGATTCGCAGTTCGAAGACCTGATGAAGGGCATCGATATCGACGAAATGGCGTTCGGCATGCCGGACGATACCGGCGCAGGCGACGACCTGGGCGGTATCGGCGGCGAGGGCGTCGGCACTGACGGTGCTGATGGGGCCGCCGGCATGGACGATGATCCGATGAGCGTGCTGCGCCGCAATCCCACCGTGCGCAATATGGTCACCGTCACCTTCACCCGTGATGCCTTCCTCAAGCGACTGGACACCGCTGGGCTTGACAATCCCGAGGAAACCTACCGCATGTTCGGTGCCGTGATGGACGTGGACGGCGAAGGTGGTCTGAAACCCATCAGCGCCGACTTCGACTTGGCGGACAGCCGGTTCTCTCCCACCGGATCCCAGGAGGAGCCCGAACTGGCCGACCGTCAATTCAGCCCGGCGACCGCTCACGTGCTGGGCGCACAGAATAGTGCCGGACTGGCTATCCAGCGAGTGGACCTGCTGCAGCATGGCGTCAACGAATTCCACGATATCGCCAGGAACACGTCGCTCGGCTCCGTGGAAAAGGCCCAGCGAGCCATGCAGGTCATCGAATCGATATGCGATCCCGAACTGACCGATTTGGCCTCTCAGGTCACCAGTGCGTTGATCGATGGCAAGGACACCCCGGACTTCACGTTCACGCTTGCCGACGATCTTGACAAGGAGCGTCTGCGCGCCCGAGACATGCTGTTCTCGGGCCAAGCCGATCAGGCCATCGAAGCGGCCGAAGCGGCCGTGGCCCATTTGGACCAGGTGTATGCGGCAGGCCATGGCGTACCTCGATACTTCAACTCCTATGCCGAGCGCGTGGTCTACAACCGGCTGTTCGCCACATTGGACGAGCGTACGGTGCTTATCCCGGACAATCTGTTCTACGCGCACATGGAGCTGGCTGACGTGTTGAGTCAGATCAAGGGTGCCGAGGCGGCGATCCCGCATCTCAACCGTATGGTGGCGTACGCGCCCGTCTACCCGCTCTCACATCTGAAGCTCGCCATTCAACTGGCCCGCAATGAGGATTGGGATTCGGCACGCGCCGCCTGCCTGAATGCTCTGCGCGTGGCCTTGGACCGCGACGATGCCGCGTTCGCCTACTACCGGTTCGCGTACGCCGAATGGATGCTCGACCGGTTCGACACAGCCGCCGCAGCCTACATTATGAGCGATCACATCGCTCCCGGGGCCATTGGTTCGCTGGAAAGCGAACTGCAGGAACTGGTTTCCCGTGCGGACTCGCAGTGCATACCGGTGCCTGAATCGGTGGAGGCCGCCGCCCATGTGCTTGCCACGCATGATCTGCCGGTCTGGCCGCATAACGAAGTGGCCGACATCGTGCGTGACGCCGCCCGCGTGTGCGTGGATGAAGGCATGTTCGTGCCGGCCCGCACGCTCTCGGTGGCCGTGGCCCGCATGAATGACGGCGAAGGCGACAACATCGACATCATCCAAGCCCAGTTCCTGCGCTCGCTATCCGCATAGCCGCCTGAGGGGAGTTGACGGTATAGCCGGCCGAGGGGAGCCGAGCCCGCTAGGATAGACAACCATGAGCACGAACGAACAACTGGCATGGGATTTCGACGATGGGGATGTGGCCGAGGTCCGGCCTGATACCGGTATTGCACGTTTTGCCCCTGGCTCCGAACAATGGATAGCCGCACTGCAGCCCACTGACGACGACGCGATACGCCTCGACCGTTTCGACGTGAACACGATGACCGCTGAGGCCGCCGCCCGCCTGTGGGCTCGCGTGGCCGCATGGGTGGAATCCGATCAGATCGCCTACTACATCGACGACTCACCCGTCAGCTCCGACGCCGCCTACGACGCGCGCATGCGTTGCCTCGAACGACTCGAAGCGGCGTTCCCCTCATTGGACAATCCACAGTCGCCCACCCATCGCGTCGGCGGCTCCTTCTCCAACGACTTCGCCTCCGTGCGCCACCCCAGCCGCATGATGAGCCTTGATGACGTCTTCTCCATCGAAGAGCTCAAGGATTGGTACGACTCGGTGATTCGCGACCTCGATTGGCCCGAATCCAAGCCCCTGCCCATGAGCTGCGAGGTCAAAATCGACGGCCTCGCCCTGAACCTCATCTATCGCAACGGCGTGCTTGAACAGGGACTGACGCGCGGCGACGGCGTTACAGGCGAAGACATCACCCTGAATGTGCGAACCATCGGCTCCATTCCCGCAAACCTCGGCGGCCCCAAGGAAGACGTTCCGGACTTCGTGGAAATCCGAGGCGAAGTGTTCATGCGTTGGGATGATTTCCACACCCTGAACAACGAGCAGGAGGACGCCGGACGAGCGCCCTTCGCCAACCCACGCAACGCCGCCGCCGGCTCGCTGCGTCAAAAAGACCCTCGCATCACCGCCACCCGTCGCCTGAGCTTCTATGCGCATGGTCTGGGGCAGCTCACTTGGGGGCCGGACCATCCGCGCGGCACCCATGATGTGGTCGCCGACCAGTCGCAGGCCTACGATCTATACACCAAGTGGGGCGTGCCGGTCTCCCCGCACAATCGTGCGGTGACCTCATTCCAGGAGATCCTGGACATGATCGAGTACTACGGCGAGCATCGTGGCGACATCGAGCATGCACTTGACGGCATCGTCGTCAAGGTCGATGACCTGGGCCTGCAGCGTACCCTCGGCGCCACTTCGCGCGCGCCGCGCTGGGCCATCGCCTACAAATACCCGCCCGAAGAGGTCAACACCGAACTGCTCAACATCACCGTGCAGGTGGGGCGTACCGGCCGTGTGACGCCGGTCGCCGTGCTCAAACCTGTCTACGTGGCCGGCTCCACCGTGGCTCGTACCACGCTGCACAATGGATTTGAAGTCAAACGCAAGGGCATTCTGATCGGCGACACCGTGGTGGTGCGCAAGGCCGGCGATGTGATTCCCGAACTGGTCGGCCCGGTGCTTGAACGGCGCAAAGGGCGTGAGGACCAGCTGCGCGAATTCGTCATGCCCGAGTTCTGCCCTTCATGCGGCGCGAAACTGTCACCCGCCAAGGAGGGTGACAAGGACATTCGCTGCCCGAATGTGGAGAGCTGCCCGGCCCAGTTGACCGAGCGCGTGATTTCGCTGGCCTCACGCAAGGCGTTCGACATCGAGCACTTGGGCGAACAATCGGCCATCGCTCTGACCAACCCGGAGGAGAACCGGCCTGATTCGGTGGCGACCTACGCGCCGAACATCACCGAGGTTCTGGTCGCCCCCGGCGAAGAGCCTGACCCGTACGAGCCGGTGGAAGGGCTGGAATTGCCGGCCGCGCAGAAGCCGGTGTTGTCTAAACGAAATCCGGGTTGTTCAACCTGACCGCCGCCGATCTGCGCGACGTGCGCGTGTGGCGTGAGGCCGCAATCGTCGAGGTGCATGAGACGGTCGGTGCGAACGGTAAGAAGAAAAAGGTGCGTAAGCGTGTCGGCGGCTCTGGCCTGTGGCATCAGGTGCCTGCTTTCTGGACCGCGCCCACGCCGGCCAAAAAGCTCACGGCCAAGCAGCTGGCCGAACGCGCGCAAGGGGAGGCCGCAATCGAATCTGCCGAAACACAGGGAGGTACCGCCAGCGAGACGACCGGCGCACCTACCGGGGCTGAGGCGCCACTTGGTACTATGCCGGGCTTTGCCGCAGCCTCCTATCCTGAGTATGACGTGCCGGCCGACGCGGTTATCGTGCGCGTGGATCACAAGACCACGCGCACTGGCGTCACGGATGTACCGGTGATCATTCGGCCCGGCGAAAACACGCGCAAGATGTTCGACGAAATGGACAAGGCCCGTCACGCCGACCTGTGGCGTGTGCTGGTCGCGTTGTCGATTCGCCGGCTCGGTCCGCCTACCGCACGCCTGATTGCCTCGGCGATGGGCTCGCTGGCAGCCATCGAAAACGCCACGATTGAAGATCTGACGGCCATCGACGGGGTGGGCCCGGAAATCGCCGAATCGATGGTGAACTGGTTCGCCGCCACCCGCGAACCCGGCGACTGGCGCGGCGCGACTTTGCGTGCTTGGCAGGCCGCCGGCGTGGCGTCGACGAGGCCGAGACCAGTTCGTTGCCGCAGACGCTGGCCGGCAAAACCGTGGTGGTCACCGGTTCATTGGAGGGCTATTCGCGTGATTCCGCCAAAGAGGCGATTATCGAGCGCGGCGGCAAGGCGGCCGGTTCGGTGAGCAAGAAGACCGATTACGTGGTGATTGGCGCAAACGCCGGCTCCAAGGCCGCCAAGGCCGAGGAACTCGGCATCCCCATGCTGAGCGAAACCCAATTCGCCCAGCTCCTAGCCACCGGCACCATCTAAAATAGCCCCCTCAGACGCTTCATTAACCCCCTCTGATGAGGGGGCTGTCAGCCTTTAGGCTGACTGGGGGAGAGAAAAAGCGAATCCCGCCCCAGTGTGACTTACTCCACTCCCTCTGGCATGCCGCCGCATCACACGCTAGGGTAGAACAGGCCCTAAAGGAGGATACGGATTTATGAGCGACGCACGTCAGATCGAAGCCGACATCTACGAACGCCTGAGCAAGGTCATCGACCCCGAGCTCGGTCGTTCGGTCACCGACCTCGGCATGATTGCCGCCATCGAAGCCGCGCCCGCATCGTCGGACGCCGGCACTTACGACGTCACCGTGCACGTTGAGCTGACGGTTCCCGGATGCCCACTGAGCGAGACCATCACCAGCCAGATCAATGGCGCGGTCAGCTCCTATCCGGGCGCACAGCTGCTGCCTCATATCGAAGTCGGTTCGATGAGCCGTGACAAGCTGGCCGATCTGGTCGCCGACCTCAAGGCCGAACGCAAGCAGAACCCCTTCAGCAAACCGGGTGTCAAGACCCGCATCTTCGCCATCGCCTCCGGTAAGGGCGGCGTCGGCAAGTCCTCGGTTACCGCGAACCTGGCCGCCACGTTTGCGGCCCTCGGCTTCGACACGGCCGCCATCGACGCGGACATTTATGGCTTCTCACTGCCGCGCCTGTTCGGCGTGCATACACAGCCCACCAATCTGAATGGCATGCTCATGCCGGTCACCGCGTGGGGCGTGAAACTGATCTCCATCGGCATGTTCGCCGGTGCTGACCGGGCGATTCTGTGGCGTGGGCCGCGACTGCAGCGCTCCTTGGAACAGTTCCTGTCTGACGTATGGTGGGGCGAGCCGGACGTCCTCTTGCTCGACTTGGCTCCCGGCACCGGCGACATGGCGATTTCCGTGGCCCAGGCGCTGCCCAACGCCGAACTCGTGGTGGTCACCACCCCGCAGCCCTCCGCTTCTGACATCGCCGTGCGCTCCGGACTCGTGGCCCTGCAGGTGCCGATGAAGGTGCGTGGCGTGGTGGAGAACATGAGCTACTACGAGCACAAGGGCGAGAAGCTGGAGATTTTCGGTGCCGGCGGCGGTCAGCGCGTGTCTGAACAGCTCACTCAGGCGCTGGGCTATGACGTGCCGCTGATGGCCCAGCTGCCGCTGGAACCCGAAGTGCGCGAGACCGGCGAGGCCGGCCGGCCGGCGGTGCTGGACGCCGACGGCGCTTTGCGTACGGATGGCATTGGCCAGACCTTCCGAGGGTTGGCTGAACGGCTGTTGGCAGTGTGAGCCTGCGCAGCCTCACACTTTTGTAGGCGGCGTTGGCGTTTAAGTCCGGTTCGCTGCTGGTGGGCGAATCGCTTGACCACAGCACCCGCGACCTGGTGGTCGAGGCAATGGAGCGCACTGTCGGCGTGGATAGGCTCATTAACCTGCAGGCCATTCACATGGACGAGGACGCCGTGCCGCGCTGCCTTGGTATGAATGGGAGATCTACGTTGAGCCCGATATCTGGCGGGTGCCTCGCAGTAAATAACGGCATAGCGCATTGTCGGTGCGATGCTAAGAGGTAATGGCCCATGAGCGGTTCCAATCGGCGAGATTGCGTTGCCGGGACACCACGACATGGGCCATCTCGATAAAACGATGCCGCGTGTCGGCTGTTCTCAGGTCATCCGCAGTGACGAGAATGACGATCCAGCCGAGCAGTTGCAATGCGTTTCGCTTTGCCGCGTCGATTCGCATTTGTGCCGGATCGGCGTGATAGGCTCCCTGATATTCGAACGCGACGCGGCAGTCCGGATATGCCATATCCAATATGACGTATGAGTTGCCGATATTCACGCGATAGTTGGCGGTGGGGCATCCCAAGCCTGAATCCTTCAGCATCCCAAACAGCGTGTTTTCCGGCGGAGAATCCGTGTTCTCTGTCATGTAGGGCAGTGCCTCGTGGCATTTGTTACGACCTATGAACCGCGGACTGATTTCCAAGTAAGTATCGAAATCCTTGCGAGTGGCCATTCTGCGCCGTTTATCGCGGCTCATCAAAGAGGCTCCAATGGCCGCAAGTTCCTCCAATGTAGAGTATTGGGCCATCTGAGCCCACATCATGACCGGCGAGGCAATCCAGAACTGTTCATAATCCTTTTTGCGGATATCCAGTTTTCCCTTAAACACATGGAAGACCACGCCTTTGATTCGTCTGCGTTTGTTGGCACTGGAAACACAGGCGTGCACGGCATCAACAGATAGCGTGCAATGTCGGGGGATGGGCGCGCCGTAGTAGTTGGCCGCATTGATGTATCCCACCAGCAATGGACCTTTCGAACGGCGCGCAGCATCATTGCAGCGTTCACGTTCTGCTCGGCGTCGGCCGACAATATCCTCATGCATAAAAGAGCTCATGGTGCGACCGTAAAGCTGATTTGGACTTGAATGCAAGCCAGGCAGGGCAATGTGGTTCCAGCTTATGGAGTTATCCACATTGTCTATTTGCGCAGAGAACGGTTCTCAGTAGTATCTGTGCGCTCAAATGAACAAGAACATAACAATCTCACATCATCGCAAATGGCGACATGGCAGTGATTAGGGCATATTCCATGTGTGCTTCGGGCGTAGAGAAGTGTGCACAGACATTATTGAGAACCGTTCTCTGCGCGCCTATCTGGCTACGACCTCGGTGGGCAGGAGCCCCGTGCGCTGGAACGGCCGGTCCTCGATCTGGTCAAGCACTAGGGTAGCCAAGCTGACGCCGAATGCGTCCATTGGCTGGCGCACGGTGGTCAGCTGCGGGCACGCTGGCGTCGGCGTCGACGTCGGCAAGTACGACGGTCCGATGATATAGGCGATTCGTCGATACCCGCGCCCCAACATATGCTCGGTGAGCTTGCGTGAAGCGAGTCGGTTGTCGATGTCGACGGTGGGGAAGGGGTGGCGCTGCCATAGCCGACGCCGGAAATGGCGACTGGCACGCTGATATTGGCGAATCCCTGAAATAGCGGGTCGTCCTTATGAAATGTGTTGAGAATCCACGGGCCGTATCGCATGGCGCAGCGCAGTCTGCACCGCCCCGCCGCCGAACCAACCCCGGCAAGATCGCGCGCCGCGCCGGCACCACTATCCTCGCCCTGCTGTTCTGCGTCGTATGGTTCTTCCCGGTCTACTGGATGATTATCACCGCCGTAAAGCCGCGCGATGAGATCATGACCACGACCCCCGTGTTCTGGCCCATGCACCTCTCGATCGTCCTGTCGATTATTGTCGCGTTCTTCGCGTGCACGGCCCTGACCCTGTACCGCTTCCGCGGGCGCAAGCCGATCATGGTGTTCGTGCTGGCCATCCAGATGACCTCTGGCGGCATCATCCCGCAGATCATCATCTACAACCAGCTCGGCCTGCTCAACAAATACAGCGGCCTGATCCTGGCGTACATCGCCATGGTGCTGCCGTTCGCGATCTGGAACATGCGCGGGTTCTTCCTGAACATCCCGAGGACATCTTCGAATCCGCGGCCGTGGAAGGCGCGAACGACTGGCAGATCCTGTGGAAGATCACCTTCCCGCTGGCCGCGCCCGGCATCGTCTCGACCTCGGTGTTCGCGTTCATCAACGCCTGGAACGACTACATGATCGCCTATACGTTCATGAAGGACCAGTCGAAGTACACGCTGCCGGTATGGCTGTCGTCCTTCTCGACACCCACCATGGGCACCGATTTCGGCGGGCAGATGGCCGCTTCGGTGACCTTCTCGTTGCCGGTGGTGGTGTTCTTCATGCTCATCCAGCGCAACATCATGAAGGGTGTGACGACCGGTGCCGTGAAATAGCGTATGCCGCCGTACCTCACCAAACGATTCGTCCGCTGATGGCGGCGTGACCGCGTGTCGCCTGCCGTCAGCGGATGAACGATAATAAAAACAGTATGAAAGGAACAGCTGTGCCCACATTCGAATATAAGGCTGATGCCGCAACGCCGTGTCTCACCCTGATTCCCGCTCCGGTGACATTGGAATACACGCATGGCACGGCTATGATCGGGTCCTTGGTGACGATCGAGAAACGAATTCCCGAATATGCCGTCACCGAAGATGCCGATGAGACCTGGGAAACGCTGCCAATCGAGCAGCTGTCCAGCGAACTCGAGCGTTACTGCGGCGTCGCCGTCCGTACGCGCCGAGTACTCACAGCCACAGATGAAGCCGACGCCGGTGCCAATGCCGCCGAAAAAGCGCGAGATGCGGGCGTGGGTGCGGGTGCGGGCGCGGGTGCGCCGGCAGCGATGAACGGCACCGTCATATTGCTGTGTGTGGATGCGCGATTGGCGCATGACGAATACACGCTGGATGTGTTCGCCTCAGATACCATCGCCGTGCGTGGTGGCAGCGAAAGCGGATTGCGGTACGGCATGCAGACACTGCGGCAGATGATCAGGCAAACCTCGCGGACCTTGCCCTGCCTGCATATCCAAGACAAGCCTGCGTTCGCGGTGCGCGCCTACAGTCTTGACGTGACGCGCGGGCGTGTGCCGACGATGGCGTTCCTCACCTGGTTCATCGACCAGCTGGCGTTGTATAAGTACAACCAATTCCAGCTGTACGTGGAACATGCCTTCGCTTTCGGCGAGCTCAGCGAAGCGTGGCGCGGCACTGACCCGCTCACGGCCGACGACATCATGTTCCTGGACGAATACTGCGCACACCACGGCATCGAACTGGTGCCGTCCTTGGCCACTTTCGGGCACATGTATATGAACCTGCGCACCCGTGAACATCGTGGACTGGGAGAGTTCCCCGAAGACGCCGACCGTCCGTTCAGTTTCATCGAACGAATGGAACACCACACACTGAACGCAGCCAACCCCAAGTCGCACGATTTCGCCTCGCGCCTAATCGAGGAATACGCGCCGCTGTTCCGCTCGCGGTCCTTCAATATTGGTGGCGATGAGACTTTCGACTTGGGCCGTGGCCGGTCCGTACAGGACTCGCCGGGCGCCAGTCGCGATGAGCTGTATGCCGATTTCGTCAAAGACCTATGCAGCACGCTTGCCCATCGTGGTCTACAACCGATGCTGTGGGCGGATATCGCGCTCGAGAATCCGCACACCATGGACTTGCTGCCCGGCGACATCACGATGCTCAACTGGATGTATGAGCCGGATATCGACGAAAGCAAGATCCAGACCATCGCATCACAAGGCCGCCGCCAATTCGTGTGCCCTGCCGTGCGTGCGTGGAGCCGGTTCTTCCCCGACTATGACGGTGCCTGGCTGAACACGTACCGCATGGCGGTGGCTGGGCTCAAATATGGTGCGGAAGGCATGGTGGTCACCGATTGGGGTGACTATGGGCATGTCAATGATCCGCGGTTGAGCGTGCCGGGACTGTGCTACGGTGCGCAAAACGCGTGGAACCCGGTTGCAATTGACGCATGCGAAATGAACCATCGGATTTCTAATCTGGCGTATGGCGACGAATCCGGTTGGCTTATGGATTCACTCGCTCGCATCGACTCCGATGGAGTGTCGTTCCCCTGGGACCTCGCCGTGCAAGTGCTGGAACTGGAATACGGTTCCGGCACCGGCATGCTGAATACGGATGTGGCATCGTATGTGGAACGGTCGTGCGGGGGAGAGCTCATGTTTGACCGTGCGCTGGGATGCGCCGACGCGCGCCGCCGATTGCTCCTGCGGAACCATGCCCGTCTCGAACGACGCCGGGATTGCGACCGGGCGTTGATTGATTGCGGCAGTGCGGTTGTCGCGGTGCTCGATGGCTCGGCACGAGGAGGATTGAACCCGGAGCTGCTGTGGGTGATGCTGGATGGGCAGCGGTTGTTCAATAGACTGGGTGAGGAACTGCTGGTATTGGCTGGCGGCGAGGACGCCTGTGACACCAAGGATGTGACCGGCCGTGCGCTGGATGCCTCGCGCCGCGCCCGTCTTGCCGCCGATTTGGAGTTGTGGTTCGAACGGTACCGTGTGCAGTGGCTGTCCATCGGCCGTTACGCCGAATTGGCGCGTATCGCCCATGTGGTGTGGTCGTTTGCGGACATATTGCGTAGGGGAGCGCTATAGGGGGGCTCGCAGAAATTCGGTCCTGCTGAGAACAATGTGAGGCTTACGCGCCGTCAAACGCACATGGTGATTTCAAAAATGGCGAATTGCTGCCATTCTTGCACCTGTGCGTTTGATGGGAAATGTGCGTATGCCTCACATTTTTTGCATAAAGCATGAAAATGTGTGAGACCGGCGTCAAGGTCGAATTCGAGAAGAAGGCCTTCGAACAGATTCGCCAGAACGCCTCCCAGGTCCTCAACTCCGACGACGCTCCGGACGTTACGGAATACAACAAGGGCAACGCCACGTCCGGCCTGCTCGCCAGCCAAGGCCTGCTCACCAACCTCAACGATTACGTGTCCGAATATGGCTGGGACAAGATTATCACCGGTTCCTTGGCCGACACCGGCAAGTACGATGAGCAAGGCATGATGGGCTCCGGCGACTGGTACGGCATCACCACCGGCGCGGTGAAGTAAGGTCATTCGCACAACAGGCAATTCAATCAACAAGCAGCACATATTGATTTTGGTTTCGGCTGCCTTGTTCCCTGGCGGTCGAAACCACCTCTCCACCAAGGAGCAGCAACAATGAAGTTCACCAACGGCTACTGGATGATTCGTGACGGCGTCGACGCCCTCTACGCTCGTGAAGCCTACGAACTGGCGGCGGATGCCACCACCGAAAGCCTCAACGTCCTCGCCCCGACCTCCGTGGTGCGCGGCCGATACGATACCCTGAACCTGCCCACATTCAATGTGGACATCACCACACCTGCGGAAGGCGTGATTCGTGTGTGTGCCGAACACTGGCAAGGCGCCACCGAATACCCCGGATTCCCGCTCAATGCCGACGAACCCGGCAACCGTGATTACGTGACCGTTCAGGCGAACGGCAATGGCGACGGCGAAGTCGGCGTCAATGGCGCGGATGTCACGCTGACCACTGGCGGACTTACCGTGAAGGTCGTCAAGGGCGCCCCCTGGAACCTGACCTTCATCGGCGAGGACGGCAAGGTGCTCACTGAGTCCGCAGGCAAGTCGCTGGGCCGATTCAAGCTCGGTGCCGAATCGAACGTCACCGCCCAGCCGGTCAGCGAATTCGGTGTGACCATGGACGGTTCCGCCCGTGATGAATCCGACGTGTTCATTGCCATCCAGCTGCATCTGTCGGTTGGCGAAGACGTATACGGCTTGGGCGAACGCTTCGGCGCTTACGTGAAGAATGGTCAGAGCGTCGACATCTGGAATGAGGATGGCGGCACTGCTTCCGAGCAGGGCTACAAGGACATCCCGTTCTACATGACCTCCAATGGGTATGGCGTACTGGTCAACAACCGCGGCCATGTCTCCTTTGAGATCGGTTCCGAGAACACCGAGGCCGTGCAGTTCTCCGTGCCCGGCGAGGCCATCGACTTCTGCGTGATCTATGGCCCCACCCCCAAGCAGATTCTCGACCGCTACACCAAGCTCGTCGGACGTCCGGCGAATGTGCCCGCATGGAGTTACGGTCTGTGGTTGACCACCTCGTTCACCACCAAATACGACGAGGCCACCATCAACTCCTTCATCGACGGTATGGCCGAGCGTGATATTCCGCTGGCCGCCTTCCACTACGACTGCTACTGGATGCGCGAGTTCCATTGGTGCGATTTCGAGTGGGACAAGCGTTTCTTCGGCGACATCGAATCCACGCTGAAGCGCCTGCACGAAGACAAGGGCTATCTGGTGCGCAAGCCCAATGGCGAAGTCTGGCAGACCGACTTCTGGCAGGCCGGCATGGGCTTGGTGGACTTCACCAACCCGGCCGCCCGTGAATGGTTCAAGGACAAGGTCAAGGCCCTGCTGAATCAGGGCGTGGACGCCATCAAGACCGATTTCGGCGAGCGCATCCCGCGCGACGTCGTCTGGTATGACGGCTCTCCGAAGCTCTCCATGCACAACTGGTACACCCAGCTGTACAACCAGGCCGTGTTCGAAGCCATCGAAGAAACCTACGGCAAGGGCAACGCCTGCCTGTATGCGCGCTCCGCGACGGTCGGCGGCCAGCAGCAGCCCGTGCACTGGGGCGGTGACTGCGAATCCACCTTCAATGGCATGGCCCAGTCCCTGCGTGCCGGCCTGTCGCTGACCTCCTCCGGCTTCGGCTTCTGGAGTCACGACATCGGCGGTTTCGAGGGCGCGTTCCCGGACCCGGCCGTCTACAAGCGTTGGGTGGCGTTCGGCATGCTCGGCTCCCACTCGCGACTGCACGGTTCCACCGTGTACCGTGTGCCGTGGCTGTTCGACGAGGAAGACGAGAAGAACGGCGTCGCATTGGTGCCCGGCCAGACCGCCGTGGATGTGGTGCGCGAGTTCACCAAGCTCAAGCTTGAACTCATGCCGTATGTCTACCAGCTTGGCCTGCAGCCTCATGCGAACGGTACTCCGGTCATGCGTTCCATGTTCGTGGAATTCCCCGATGACCCGGCATGCCGCACGCTGGACCGTCAGTATATGTTCGGTCCGTCCATGCTGGTCGCCCCCGTGTTCACCTACTCCGGTGAGGTTTCCTATCGATTCCGCTGTGGGTGCGCGACGGCAGCGTAACGACATGAACATTTCAGCGTGGTGCTGTAACACTTCGGTGTTGCGGCACCACGTTTTTGTGCTGATATGGGGATTTGTACTAGTCGAATCCGCGAAATGTTCAGCAAATGTTCACGTAGCGAAATCGGCATAGAATGCGAACAAACGCATAACGGCACGGTGCTGTTCATGCGTACACCAACGCCAGACGAACCGCCGGAAAGAAGGGATCTCCGTGATTGAGACAGTGGACGATATCAAGACGATTGCGAACGTCGGCACGGGAACCATGGGCCACGCGATCACGTTGCAGTTCGCGTTGGCCGGATATCCGGTGCATCTGGCCGGCCGCGGCGAGGCCTCGCTGGAGAAGGCGATGAAGGCGATTCGTTCGGATGCCGAGGACTTCGCCGAAGCCGGACTGCTCAAGGACGGCGACACCGTGGACGCGGTGCTGGCCCGCATCACCGGTTACGCCGACTATGCAAGCGGCGTGGCGGACGTGGACTTCGTCATCGAATCCGTGGCCGAGAACCTTGACATCAAGAAGTCCGTCTGGACCGAAGTGGAGCACGCCGCCCCCAAGGACGCGATTCTGTCCACGAACACCTCCGGCCTGAGCCCCACCGCGCTGCAGTCGGTGATGGGGCACCCCGAGCGCTTCGTGGTGGCGCACTTCTGGAACCCCGCGCAGTTGATGCCGCTGGTCGAAGTGGTGCCGGGTGAGAAGACCGACCCGAAGGTAGTGGACATCACCTTCGACCTCATGGCCAAGATCGGCAAGAAGCCGGCGAAGATCAAGAAGGAATCGCTGGGCTTTGTGGGCAATCGCCTGCAACTGGCCGTGCTGCGCGAGGCGTTCCACATCGTCCAGCAGGGCATCGCGGACGCGGCCACCGTGGATGACGTGATGAAGTACAGCCTCGGCCGCCGCTGGAATCTGGTCGGTCCGATCGCCAGCATCGACCTCGGCGGACTCGACGTGTTCTACAACATCAGCACCTACCTGTTCGACGACATGGACAACGGCACTGGCCCGAGCCCGCTGCTCGCCGAGAAGGTCAAGGAAGGCAACTTTGGTGCCAAGACCGGTCAGGGCTTCTTCTCCTGGCAGGGCGAGGACGGCAAGCGCATCATCGAAGCCCGCAACAAGTCCCTGCTGCGTGCCCTGAAGGACGATGTCGCGGATGCCGCCGCTGCGCAGGCGTGAGGCATAAATATCAAGGATCGGTGACGACGATGACGTCCACAGAACACAGCACGCGAGCCGACATGCTGGCCCATATGGGCAGCCTTCAGCAGGCCGCCTACGTGCGCCCGATCGAATACTAGGAAGGCCGAGCCCACGGCCTCAAGGCCATCGAGGTGAAGAACGGTCCGTTGCGTTTCGTGTCCATGGCCGACCGCGCCCTCGACGTCTGCCAGTTCGAATACCGCGGCGAGAACCTCGTACTGCGTCGCACAATCACCAGCGTGTACGGCCGGCTGTCGATCACGGTCGAGGATGAGGTGACCAACGAATCCTTCCGCGACGATCAGTCCCGAAAGCGTGTACCTGCACGAGCTCGCCGCCGACGAGAACGGCCGCAGCTTCGCCGCCGTAGTCAACCGCAAGCTCGGACTCGGAGTCGTCATCGACTTCGACGCCAGCCTCTTCCCATACTTCATGGAATGGAAGTCGACGGGTGCGGGCGACTACGTGGTCGGCCTCGAACCCTCGAACTCCAGCGTCCACGGCCGAGGCTGGCACGAGCAGCGCGGCGACCTGCACGCCATCGCCCCGCAGGCCAGCGAACGCAAGTCCCTGACCTTCACCGTCATCGAAGGCGAGGCCGCGATTGACGGGCTCATCGCCCGCCGCGACGCCCTGCTCGGCTGAATTGTGAGATAATATCGGCCGATATGTGAATGGCTGATTAGCGTGGGGAACATGGTTACCTGGGATTCGGAACAGTATCTGCGATTCAAACGGGAGCGCACGCAGCCGGCGCGTGATCTGGCGATGCAGCTGCCGCCGGACGACGGCAGCGTCACGCGCGTGCTGGATATTGGCTGCGGGCCGGGCAACAGCACGGCCGTGCTGCGCGAGCGCTATCCCCATGCCAAGATTCTCGGCGTCGACAGCTCGCCGGTCATGATCGAGACAGCGCGCAAAACCTATCCCGACATCGATTTCCAGCTGTGCGACGTGTCCGCGCGGCTGGACGAGCTGCCGGCCGACTTCGACGTGGTCTTCTCCAATGCCTGCATCCAATGGGTGCCGGACCATCCGCATCTGATTCCCGGACTGCTCGCCCGGCTCAGGGTCGGGGGAGTGCTGGCTGTGCAGACGCCGATGAACTATGAGGAGCCGATTCACCGCATCATCGGTGGTATCGTGCACTCGCCCGCGTTCGCGGACAAGCTGCCGCAGCAACGCGAGTTCTACAACCTCACGCCGCCCGAATACTGGGAGCTGCTGCATGCGCATGCCAGCGCCTTCCGCATGTGGAAGGTCACGTACATGCACACGCTGCCCTCGCATGAGGCGATTATGGACTGGTATCGTGGCACCGGCATGAGGCCGTATCTGCAAGCGCTTGACGACGCCGGGCGCAAGAAGTTCGAGGCCGAAGTGTTCGCCCAAGTCCGCGAGGAATACCCCACACAGTCGGACGGCAGCATCATCTTCCCCTTCCCACGTTTCTTCTTCCTCGCGACTCGGTAGAAGCTCGCCGGATTCGCGTACTGGGCGGCGCGACCTGTTTCCCGCGCCGCCAGCTGTGGGTTGACCTCGCTACTGGGCTTGCGGTGATGCCGCTGGCTGCTGCGCTGTTTCCGATTGCGATGGCATTTGCATATGCGGCGCGATGCGGGGGAGCAGTTCTTCGGAGACAAAGTGCCCGATCTCGGTGGGGGTGGTCATGATCGAGCCGCTTAGCGCTGCACGGAATGTGCCGATGATGCCGGAAACGTAGAACTGCTTCAGAAGGATGCGGCGTTTGCGTTCGGCCGGATCGGCGATGGAGTCGATATCCGGCTCGCCGGGGAACAGGACCGGTTGCAGGAATGGCCAGGCAGTCTCCTCGGCGCATCCGGCGCCGGCAAATCCACCACGCTGAACATCCTGGGCGCCATGGAAAACAACGACAAAGTCGCACTGGCCGTCGCCTTCTCCACAACGCTCGGCGGCATTATGGCCATCGTCAAACTGGCGATGGGATTGTGGACGATGTCCGTGCTGTTCATCGTGAGCGCCGTGTACTACGCGATGCTGTGCGTCTCACGTTTCTCCATCGTCAAATCGCATACCCGTACGCGCCAGATTGCCGACCGCGTGCAGCGACTCACTCAGGAGATGAGTGTCTACCACCGTACCGGTGGGCTCCTGTGCTTCATCGGCCTGTGGATGCTGCTGCGGCGGCGCTGGACGGTGCCGGCGTCGGGCGAAGATTCCCCGGACGATGCCGTTCCTGCAGTCGAGATCACGGCTGAAACCGAGGCGTAGGGCGTCGCAATGCCTGTTTACAATCGACCCGAATGGTCTTTGTGGTGAGAAGAGGCATATGGTGAGGCTGCCGACGTTGAACGTGAATTGGAGTCGCGATCGGGTCTACGTGATTCGGCGCGGAGTGGTCGCCTGCTGTATCCTGTTCTGCCTGATCGGCGCCGGAGTCGAGACCGCGGCGGCGCAGCGCAGCTGGCCGCGAGCCGACACCGCAACCGCCGCCGCAACCGCAGCGGCGAACGAGCCCACGGCCGTTACCCGCAAGCAGGTTCCCGATAGCGGCAAACAGGGCGGGTCGCGGAAGACGCAGAACACGCAGAACGGCGATGACAAAGCCGCGCAAAGCGTGGACTGGAAGGGACCGACCGGCAAACAGCCCGACCTATCCCAGTACTCCGACCTGAGCGTGGAGGTCAGTCTCGCCAAACAACGGGTGTACGTCAAGTCCGGTGGCCAGACCATTTATACGATGATCGCCAGTACCGGCGTCGACGACGCCACCCCGCACGGCTCGTACACCATCGATACGCGCGGTGAACACTTCTACAATGCCGAAGAAGGCATGGGCGCCGACTATTGGGTGCAGTTCTACGGTTCGTACCTGTTCCACTCGGTGCCGACCGGCGAGGCCTTCGGCGACTATCTGCCGGAGGAGGGTGCCAAACTCGGCCAGCCCGCCTCGCACGGCTGCGTGCGCCTGGCCGTGGCCGACGCGCAATGGTTCTATGACCAGGTGCCGGACGGCACGCTGGTCACCATCGCGTAGGGTGGTCTCTCCCTCAGTCTCGTTGCGCTCGACAGCTCCCTCGTCAGAGGGAGCTTATCAGAGGGAGCTTAGCTGATTAGCGCGCTTCGGGCGGGCGGTATTGGTCGTCGGCGGTGAAGCAGGTGCGGTAGATCATGACCATGATCAGGCCGTCGGCCAGCAGGGTCAGCGCGGCGATGGCGTCGAGGACCACGAACTGGTACTTGGCGGCGTTGAGCGGGTCGCCGCCGGCGATCACCTGACCGGCCATCATGCCCGGGATCGTCACGATGCCGCTGGACGCCAGCGAGGCGGTGGTGGGCAGCAGGCCCAAGCGAATCGACGAGACGATGGACGGGCGGGCCGACTCCCACGAGGTCGCTCCCAGCGCCAGCATCATATCCACCTCGTCACGCCGCTCCTCCATGCTCTCGTAGAAACGGCTCAATCCCACCGCCAAGGCGGTTACGGTGTTGCCCAGCAGCATGCCGGTCAGCGGCACCACCAGCTGGGGCGCGTACCACGGGTGCGGGCGCACGATGAGCTCGGTGACCAGCGCCAGCATCAGCAGCATGGTGATGACCAGGCTCAGGAAGATCGGCCCGGCAAGGCCCTTGGGGATGCCGCGTGCGCGGGACATCACGATCTGCACGGCCGCCACCAGCATGACCGCCATCAGGGCGAACACCATCCACACGCTGTTCGACCGGATCACGTAGCCGATGATGAAGCCCATGGCGCACAGCTGCACCAATGCGCGGCACGACGACCACATCAGGGTCTTGCCGATGCCCATATGCATGAGTTCGCTGATGATGGCCGCCACGGCCACCATGCCCAGCGCGATGAGCAGACCCCAGATATCGATGTTGTAGGAATTGCCCAGATCGCCGCTCATGCCTGCGTCTCCTCATTTTCATCGGCGCCGGCAGGCATCGCGTTCGCGTCCTGCGCCGCCGAATCCGTCATCTCGCGTTCGGTCAGCCGCCCCTTGTCCAGCGTCAGCGTGCGGGTGGCCCGTCCGTCCGGCGGGCGGTGGCGGATGCGGATGATCGCCATGCCGCGTGTGGCGGCATCCGCCATGATCGTAGCCACCTTGGCCGCGTTGTCGTCGTCGAGACCGGCATCTACCTCGTCGGCCAGCAGCACCTTCGGGTCGGTGAGCAGTGTGCGGGCCAGGGCCACGCGGGCCGTCTGCCCGCCGGACAGGTCGTGCGGGGCGCGCTCCAGATCGATGTCCTCGCAGCCCATCGCGTCCAACGTCGTGCGGATGCGCTCGTCGGGCAGCAGCTGCTCGGCCTTGCCGCCCTTGCCGCGAATCGCGAGCGTCCAGGGCAGGCGGATCGCCTCGGCCACGTTCTTGCCCGTCAGAATCGGCTTCTGCGGCAGGTAGGCGACATCCCGCCGCCACTGCTGCGGCGTGAACTCGCCGCTGCCCTTGCCTTCAAGGGCGAACGTGCCGTGCGCATGCGGGTTGAGCCGGGCGCACGCGGTCAACAGACTCGACTTGCCGGAGCCGGACGGTCCCACCAGATCGACGATCTCGCCGCGCTCCACAGCAAAGGACAGGTTCTCGAACACCGTGCGTTCGTCGTCCGCCGGCGATTGCGCGGGGATGACGCAGGACACGGATATGGCTTCGAAGAAGGATCGCATATTCATCCAGTCTAGCCGGGGGCACATGGGAAACCCCAGCGTTCACTTCCTGTATACCCGGTGTGGCATAATAGCCGAGGCAATTTTTGGGCTTTGCCTAAGCTAGTTTGAATTTGAAATAGGTGAATAACGTGGCACAGACTACTAACGACATCAAGAACGGATCCGTCCTGAACCTCGACGGGCAGCTGTGGACCGTCATGAAGTTCCAGCACGTCAAGCCGGGCAAGGGCCCCGCCTTCGTGCGCACCACCATCAAGAACGTGCTCTCCGGCAAGATCGTCGACAAGACCTTCAACGCGGGCATGAAGATGGAATTCGAGACCGTGGACAACCGCACTCTCCAGTACTCCTACGAGGACGGTGACAACTTCGTGTTCATGGACATGACCACCTACGATCAGATCATGGTTCCGAAGACCCTCGTGGGCGACAAGGCCAAGTTCCTGCTCGAAGGCACTGACTGCCTGGTCTCCTTCCACGACGGCACCCCGCTGAGCGTCGATCTGCCGGGCTCCGTGGTCCTGACCATCACCCACACCGAGCCGGGCCTGCAGGGCAACCGCTCCAACGCCGGCACCAAGCCGCCACCGTTGAGACCGGAGCCGAGATTCAGGTCCCGCTGTTCATCAATGAGGGCGACCGCGTCAAGATCAACACCGAGGACGGTTCCTACACCGGCCGCGAGAACAACTGATCTCCGCATCCTCAACAGACGACCGACCGTATAAAGGACTAGGACAGCAGCAGTATGGCACGTTCCACCGCGCGCAAAAGGGCTCTGAACACCCTGTACGAAGCCGACGAAAAAAGCCAGGATATTCTCTCCCTGCTTGACGAGCGCATCGCACATCCCGGTGCCCAGACCCCGCTTCCCGACTATGCCATTGAAATCGTCAAGGGCGTGGCCGAGCACCGTCGTCAGATCGACATGACCCTGGACGAACACTCCACGGGTTGGAAGGTCCGCCGTATGGGCGTGGTCGATCGCAACATTCTGCGTATCGCCGCTTGGGAGATTCTGTTCACCGATGATGTGCCGGACAAGGTCGCCATCGACGAGGCTCTGGCATTGGCCAAGACCCTGTGCGATGACGATTCGCCCGCTTTCATCCATGGCCTGCTGTCTGCGGTGTGCACCGCCAAGAATGCAGCACCGGCACCGGAGTCCGTGGCAGAAGAGGCCGATGAGGAATCGTCCGATTCCGCTGCCGCCGCATCCGAGCCGACCGATGAGGGCGATGTTTCCGATTCGCCCGATTCGTCCGGTGCATCCGACGAGCCTGCTGCCCCGTCCGCTGAGATTCAGCCGACGGTCGATTAGTCATTTGTTGTTCAGCCTCCCCATTCGGGAGGCTTTTTCATGGGCGGACACTTGTGCCGCCGTACATTCTCAAGTCGGCACCTTGCCGACAGCCCCGCCAGCGGGGGTGAGACTTTGCGTCCAACGGCGTGTGAGTCTGCGCTGGCCGTTAACCTTGGTACGAATACCCGAAAAACATAAGGGGGTTTTGGTGAGCCAGAACGAGTCCGGGACCATCGCAATTCCGATGTATGACAAGGACGATGCAGTCCTCGTTTTGGAAGACGGACAGGTATATGTGGGGGAGCCATACGGCGCCCTCGGCGAGACGACCGGTGAGATCGTCTTCGCCACCGGTATGACCGGATACCAGGAGACGCTCACCGATCCGAGCTACGATCGCCAGATCGTTGTGCAGACGTTCCCGCACATCGGCGATACCGGCGTCAACAGCGAAGACCCTGAGTCCTCCCGCATCTGGGTTGCCGGATACATTGTGCGTGATCCCTCTCCGAACGTGAGCAACTGGCGTGCCGAAGGCAGCCTGGACGACGACCTCGCCAAGAACGGCATCGTCGGCCTGAGCCACATCGACACCCGCAAGCTGGTGCGCCACCTGCGTTCCGCAGGCGTGATGCGCGCCGGCATCTTCTCCGGCGACGCCCTGACCGATCAGGCCACCGGCGCGCTCAAGACCATCGAGCAGCTGCTCGAAGACGTCAAGAACACCCCGCAGATGCAGGGTCTGAGCCTGTACGACGAGGTGTCCACCAAGGAGACCTACACCATCGAACCGTGCGGCGAGTACGAAGGCAAGGAGCCGCTGTACACCGTGGCCGCTGTGGACCTCGGCATCAAGGGCATGACCCCGCACCGCATGGCCGAACGCGGCTGCCGCGTGCACGTGGTGCCCTCCACCATCACCTTCGCCGAAATCGAGAACCTGAACCCGGACGGCGTCTTCTTCTCCAACGGTCCGGGCGACCCGGAACAGGCCGGTCCCGAAATCGAGCTGCTGCGCCAGGTACTTGACGCCGGCTACCCGTTCTTCGGCATCTGCTTTGGCAACCAGCTGCTCGGCCGCGCACTCGGCTTCGGCACCTACAAGCTCAAGTTCGGCCACCGCGGCATCAACCAGCCGGTCAAGGATCTGACCACCGGCAAGGTCGAGGTCACCGCCCACAACCACGGCTTCGCGGTCGACGCCCCGATCGGCAAGCAGGTCGACGCGCCGTTTGAAAACGGCAAGTACGGCAAGGTGTTCGTCTCCCACATCGATCTGAACGACGCCGTGGTCGAAGGCCTGCAGTGCGTGGACATCCCCGCATTCTCCGTGCAGTACCACCCGGAGGCCGCAGCAGGCCCGCACGATGCGGCCTACCTGTTCGACCGTTTCTGCGAACTTATGAAGAACAACTCCAAGGAAGGTAAGTGATATGCCGAAGCGCACCGACATCAAATCCGTGATGGTCATCGGCTCCGGCCCGATCGTGATCGGTCAGGCTGCGGAGTTCGATTACTCGGGCACCCAGGCATGCCGCGTCCTTCGTGAGGAAGGCATCCGCGTCATCCTCGTCAACTCCAACCCGGCCACCATCATGACCGACCCGGAGATGGCTGACGCCACCTACATCGAGCCGATCGCCACCCCGATCCTCGAGCAGATCATCGCCAAGGAACGCCCCGACGCGCTCCTGCCCACCTTGGGCGGCCAGACCGCACTCAACGCCGCCATGGCGCTGGGCGAGGCCGGCGTCCTGGAGAAGTACAACGTCGAACTGATCGGTGCTTCCCTGGAAGCCATCGACCGTGGCGAGGACCGTGAACTGTTCAAGAAGGTCGTTGACGAGGCCGGCGCCGAATCCGCCCGCTCCGACATCGCCCACAGCATCGAGGAAGTCGACAAGATCGCCGAGAAGTTCGGCTACCCGCTGGTCGTGCGCCCGAGCTTCACTATGGGCGGCCTGGGCTCCGGCATCGCCCACAACGAGGAGGAGCTGCACCGCATCGCCGGCGCCGGCATCCATTACTCGCCCACCGACGAAGTCCTGATCGAAGAGGGCATCGAGGGTTGGAAGGAATTCGAGCTCGAGCTCATGCGCGACCGCAACGACAACGTCGTGGTCGTCTGCCCGATCGAGAACGTCGACCCGGTCGGCGTGCACACCGGCGACTCCATCACCGTGGCCCCCTGCTTCACCCTGACCGACCGCGAATACCAGAAGCTGCGTGACATCGGCATCGCCATCATCCGTGGCGTGGGCGTCGACACCGGCGGCTGCAACATCCAGTTCGCTGTTCATCCGGACACCGGCCGCATCATCGTCATCGAGATGAACCCGCGCGTCTCCCGTTCCTCCGCACTGGCCTCCAAGGCCACCGGCTTCCCGATCGCCAAGATCGCCACCAAGCTGGCCCTCGGCTACACGCTCGACGAGATTCGCAACGACATCACCCAGTCCACGCCGGCCTCCTTCGAGCCGACCATCGACTACGTGGTCACCAAGGTGCCGCGCTTCGCTTTCGAGAAGTTCCCGGCGCCGACCCCACCCTGACCACCTCCATGAAGTCCGTGGGCGAGGCCATGGCCCTGGCCGGCAACTTCCAGGAGTCCCTCGGCAAGGCCATGCGCTCCATCGACAAGCGCCACATGGGCTTCAATTGGGATGGCGAGAAGCCGTCCGCCGAAGAAGTGGCCGAACTGCTTGAGGCCATCCACACCCCGACCGAACACCGTTACCTGCAGCTCATGCGCGCCATCTGGGGCGGTGCCACGCTGGAGCAGGTGTTCGCGGCCACCAAGATCGACCCGTGGTTCCTGAAGCAGATCTTCCTCATCAATGAGACCGCCATGACGGTGCGCGAGGCCGAAACCCTCACCCCGAGGCTGCTCAAGAAGGCCAAGCTCGCCGGTCTGTCCGACGTGCAGGTGGCCCACCTGCGTGGTTTGGGCGATGAAGGCGAGAACACCATCCGCGAACTGCGCTGGACCTACGGTCTGCGCCCGGTCTACAAGACCGTCGACACCTGCGCCGCCGAGTTCGACGCCGCCACGCCGTACTACTACAGCTGCTACGCCGACGAAACCGAGCTGCGCCCGCGCGAACGCGAGGCTGTGATCATCCTCGGCTCCGGCCCGAACCGCATCGGTCAGGGCATCGAGTTCGACTACACGTGCGTGCACGCCGTGCAGGAGCTTGGCAAGGACTATGACACCATCATGGTCAACTGCAACCCGGAGACCGTGTCCACCGATTACGACATGTCCGACCGCCTCTACTTCGAGCCGCTCACCTTCGAGGACGTGCTCGAGATCTACGAGGCCGAGAAGAAGATGGGCCCGGTCAAGGGCGTCATCGTCCAGCTCGGCGGCCAGACCCCGCTGTCCTTGGCCGCGCGTCTGAAGGCCGCCGGCGTGCCGATTCTCGGCACCACCCCGGAATCCATCGACTTGGCCGAGAACCGTGAGCTGTTCGGCGAAGTGCTCAAGAAGGCGGAGATGAACGCCCCGCGTTACGGCACCGCCCTGAGCCTCGAAGAGGCCAAGGAAGCCGCCCACCGCATCGGTTACCCGGTGCTCGTGCGCCCGAGCTACGTGCTCGGCGGCCGTGGCATGGAAATCGTCTACGATGACAAGCAGCTCAACAAGTACGTGGACCGCGCACTTGCCGAGGCCAAGGCCGATACTGTGGTCTCCGGCCGCCTGCCTTCCCCGCTGCTCATCGACAAGTTCCTGCAAGACGCCATCGAAATCGATGTCGACGCACTGTTCGACGGCGAGGAACTATACATCGGCGGCATTATGGAGCACGTCGAGGAGGCCGGTGTCCACTCCGGTGACGCCGCCTGCACCCTGCCTCCGTCCACCCTGTCCGACGACCAGATTCGTCGCCTGCGTGAAGGCACCTACGCCATCGCCAAGGGCTGCCATGTGCAGGGCCTGATCAACGTGCAGTACGCCTTCATGGCCAACACGCTGTACGTGATCGAAGCCAACCCGCGCGCCTCCCGTACCGTGCCGTTCGCCTCCAAGGCCACCGGCGTGGCACTGGCCAAGGCTGCTGCCCGCATCATGGCCGGCGAAACCATCGCCGATCAGCGTGCCAACGGTCTGCTGCTGCCTAAGGGCGACGGCGGCGACATCCACCCCGGCCAGCAGGTCGCGGTTAAGGAATCCGTGCTGCCGTTCAAGCGCTTCCGCACCCCGGTGGGCAAGACCGTCGACATCCTGCTCGGACCTGAGATGCGTTCCACCGGTGAGGTCATGGGCTTCGACCGTGACTTCCCGCACGCCTTCGCCAAGAGCCAGCTCGCCGCCTACGACGGTGGCCTGCCGACCCACGGCAACGTGTTCATCTCCGTGAACGACACCGACAAGCGTCAGCTGCCGTTGATCGCCGTTCGTCTCGAGGAGCTTGGATTCAAGCTCTGGGCCACCGAGGGCACCGCCTCCGTGCTTCGCCGTTACGGCATCGAGTCGAACATCGTGGACAAGATCAGCACCCGCGTGGACACCGATCCGGAAGCCCCGGTCGAGGTGCATCACGCTGCCGGATCCGTGGGCAAGAACGTGGTTCAGCTCATCGAGGAAGGCAAGATCGACATGATCCTCAACACGCCGAACTCGCGCGGCTCCCGTTCCGACGGCTACTCCATCCGTGCCGCCGCCATTGCCGCCGATCTGCCGCAGTTCACCACCATCACCGAGTTCCAGGCCGCACTGCTCGCTATCGAGGCCGTGAAGCATAATGATTATCAGATCATGAGCATTCAGGAGCATTCGAAGCAGCTGTTCGAATTGGAGCGACGGGAGTTCTGATGACTACACTCAGCAGTGAGGAATTGCAGGCACAACGTTCGGATTTCGGTCTGCGATTAAGCAATTCAATGGCCAAATACGGGCCGCTGTGTGTGGGCATTGACCCGCATCGCAAGCTCCTCACCGACTGGGGATACAACGTCGACGCCGAAGGCGCCGAACTCTTCTCCATGCGTATGCTGCAGGCCGCCAACGGGCGCGCCGCAGCAGTCAAATTCCAGACGCCGATGTTCGAGCGCTACGGAGCCAAAGGTTTCGAAGCGCTCGAGCGCGTGCTCTACGCGGCACGACAAATGGGCGTCATCACCATCGTCGATTGCCTGCGCGGCGGCCTGTCCACCACGATTTCCGCCATCGCAGACGCCTATTTCAAGCCCGGTGCACCGTTGCTGGCCGACGCCATCACGCTGCTGCCGTACTATGGCGCGCGTTCGTTGAACGGCCTGATTACCGAAGCGCTGGAAAACGGACGCGGCGTGTTCATCGCCTCCCTGACCTCCAACCCGGAAGGCATGAGTCTGCAGACCGCGTTGCGCCAGAGCGGCGATTACAAGGGACGTACCGTGGCCTACGGCATCGCCTCCACCGCGCAGAAGCATAACGTGGATATCGAAGGCATGGGCTCGGTTGGTCTGATTATCGGTGCCACCATCGGCCAATGGATGCAGGATTCCGGCGTGGACCCCTCCAAGTTCACCGGTCCGATTCTTTCCCCCGGTTACGGTTGGCAGGGTGCCGAGGCCAAGGATCTGAAAACCGTGTTCCGCGGTACGCGCGGCAACGTGCTGGTCACCGTGTCCCGCTTTATCGCCTCGCATGGGCCGGATATCGCCGCACTGAGCCAAGCCACCGAGTCGATTGCGCTTGACGTACGTCAGGCGCTGATGGAAGCCACTGTCGAAGGCTCGGAAAACCAGTAATCAGAACGGGATCAGATGTCGCGGCATGCGTACGTGTCTATCTCATCGCGTACGTCGCATCACGATTCATATTCTTCCCTGTTCGTCGGGGCTGTAGCAGTTACCGGTCATCTCGCCGGTGAGCCGTTACCACATTGGATTCATAATCGCTGCACACCACATCATCTCCGGAGGAACCCATGACTGAAAACACCCATGCTGGCCGTCTAATCGTCCTGACTGGCCCCACCGCAGTAGGTAAGGGCACCGTGGAAGCCAAGCTGCGCGCCGACCACCCCGAAGTGTGGGTGTCCGTCTCCGCCACCACACGCGCTCCGCGCCCGGGCGAGGTTGATGGCGTCAACTATTGGTTCCTTACTGAAGACGAGTTCCTGGCCCGCGAAGCGGCCGGTGAGTTCCTGGAAACCGCCGTGGTGCACGGCATGGCCCACTACGGTACATTGCTCAAGCCTGTGGAGGAACATCTGGCCGCCGGTGTGCCCACGATTCTGGAAATCGACCTGCAGGGTGCCCGCCGCGTCAAGCAGCGCGCCGCCGAGCTCGACCTCGAAGTGGTGTACGTGTTCATCGCGCCGCCAAGCTTCGAAGAGCTCGAGCGCCGCCTGATCGGCCGCGGCACCGAAACCGCCGAACAGCAGGCCCGTCGCTTGGAGACCGCCAAGGTGGAGCTCGCCGCCGAAAGCGAATTCGACGTCACCATCGTCAACGAAACCGTTGATCAGGCCGCTGCCGACCTCTGGTCCGTCATCGCCAAGGAATACGGGCTGTAAACTACCGCTTTACCACCAACTGCTGGTGGAGGATTTCGGCGCTGTTTTTGGCCGGCGCCTGCTTCCAGCGGATCGCTTCGGATTCGTGATGCTCGGTGACATAATGCCGCATCCATTCGAAGCACTGCTGGGTTTGGATGGCATCGCTTAATGCGCGGTGCTCCTCATTGTCCGCGATGCCGAAGCGTACGATCAGGTCGGCCAGACGGTGATGCCGCTGCGCGGGGAACAGGGCGCGGCTGATCTGCATCGTGTCATAATCCGCGCAGGCAAAGCCGCAGCCGGCGATATGCCGGGTGTTGTAATCCAGGAATCGCAGATCGAAGCTGACGTTATGGCCGACAATCGGCTCGACGGCGGGACCGGCAGCCGGGGTAGCGAGCCATGCGATGAATCGGGGAAGCACCTCGTCAATCGGATCGAGGTCGGCCACCATCGCATCGGTGATGCCGGTCAGCGTGGTGATCTGACGCGGAATCGGCCGCAAGGGATTCACCAGCTGCTGGAATTGATCGACGATATGCCCCTCCCGCACGCGCACGGCACCGATTTCCGTGATGGCGCAACTGTTCGGGTAAAAGCCGGTGGTCTCCAAATCCAGCGCCACATAATCGGTGGGGAAGACGGCATCGTCCATGGCGATTCGCCCGCCGGCACCATGATTGGGCTGGGATGGTTGGCCGAAAACGGTAATGCCGGAAGTGGTCACGGAGGCTCCTCATATCAGTCGGTGTTCGGTGACTTATTGTACCGGCATCCCGGTCTGACGGTAAAATTATTCCCTCCCGGTTTTTCTCGGATATATTGGTTAGGCGGCCGGCAATTGCGCGGCGCATCGGGAAGGGAGCACAGCTGATGAAACAGATAGTGGCAGGCATCGTGGCGCATGTGGACGCGGGCAAGACCACGCTGTCCGAGGCGCTGCTCTACCGTACCGGTGAGATCCGCAAATTGGGGCGAGTAGATCACGGCGATGCGTTTCTGGACACCAA
>ENA-OQDL01000027-OQDL01000027.1-human-gut-metagenome-genome-assembly--contig:-NODE-27-length-83902-cov-7.254873_pt1 | contig 83902 bp, 78 predicted proteins | sample MGYA00242782_ERZ504609 | MGnify/ENA primary metagenome ERZ504609 (study PRJEB26092, sample SAMD00036320) | human gut metagenome | host: Homo sapiens | study: EMG produced TPA metagenomics assembly of... | reverse complement strand
ATTCTTGCTGTTCTGAAAATATATTTTCCTAAAATGATCATTACTTGCATAAATTCCTCCTTTTCGGGCGCTGTCAAAAATAGGAATACTATAATTTCCACAAACCTCAATCATAGCATCCACCACTTTCTCAGCATCACTTCCTGCAAAAATTTTTTACAGTTCCATCGGGTAAAGAAAAAAATCTTAGCTGTGGGATACTTTTCAATAAGCCCTTCACACAGCATTGCCAGCCTCTCTTTAAATACATCAATACCGCCAATTGAATCCAATTTAAAACCATCATTGTGCCCACCCACAACAATAACATAATCCAAATCATCCGGCATTTCCTTATATCTTACATACATCGCTTCCCCCCAACGCGGGCTACTATAAGCAATGCTGCTGCCGTTCTTGCCATAATTTAAATATTCCATACCATGTTTCTCGGCAAATTTATAATGCCAGGTATTCTTAACAGGTTCCTTATGATTCTTCACATAACTATCTCCAATAATTCCCAAACGTTTTCCTTTCAATTCATCAGTCCTGACGGTAACTCCTTTAATAATTTGTTCCAACTGCTTATATACCTGTTGTCCCAAATACTCTGCCGAATGAGCCGTGAAATGAAGTCTGTCATTTAACAATTCCGCGCCTGACATATCTATCAGGTGCATGTTCGGATCTTCAGCAGCCAATTGCTTCATCGCATTCTCCACTTCTCTGCTGAAATATTTATTACTTCGGGCAACAGTACCAAAAATTAAAAGGCAAACGAGAATAATCCTTTCCGGTTTTTTCTGTCAGATGCATACGCACATAAGCCACCATTGTCTTCAAGTTACGGTAATAATCTTTACTTTTAGCATAATCACTTTCCCCCTGATGCCAAAGAAATGCATCTATCTGATAGCCATCCTTCAGGCGGGAAAGAGTCTTGTCTATACACATGTCTATCTCTTGAATGAAAGAAAGCAACAAGGAGTTTCCTCCATCAGAAGTTGGCTTAGCCTGTGCCAGCCATTCAGGCGCCGCAGACCAAAAACGTCCCTTGGAAGCATTATAATCAGGTGCTATGGAAGTTCCGCCAACAGCCCATTTCACCACATAAAATTTCTCCTGCAACAACTGCTCCAACCAATAATATGTCACTGCATCAAAAGCCCACATATTATTTTTTTCCGCTACGTTTGGCACGAGGCCAGAAAGGAATAAATTCTCCCTTTCCGTCATTCTGAGCTATCTGACAATAACGGTAGGCACCTTCGGCATACGTCAGTGTATCCGTAGCCAATGCTTTAATATATGCCGGCAAATCTTCATTAGGAGTTCGTCCATCGGTATTAGACTGTCCGGCAGTTATAATCACATGTACAGGATTGGAAGCCATCGTATTCAAGCCAACAGCTGCAAAAATCAAAATCAAAATTAAGTTTTTCATAAGTATCATTTCATGTTTTTAATGAACACAAAAATAATCCTAATTCTAATATAACGACATGGATTATCGTCCATTATCATAGATTTTTGAACTCATTATGGTTCATACAGAATGAGAATTGCGGCTAAACCATAAAAAAAGAGCCACAGGAACAATGGCTCCCAATGACTCTTTCTTTTTCAGCTCATATTTATAATTTAATTATCTCCATACATACGCGCACGCATTTCTTTAATATGATCAGAAGTGATGTATTCATCGTATTCCATCATCTTGTCAATGATACCATTCGGGGTCAATTCAATAATACGGTTCGCCACCGTTTCAATAAATTCGTGGTCGTGGGAAGAGAACAGCACATTTCCCTTATAAGTCTTCAGATTATTATTGAAAGCCTGAATTGATTCCAAGTCCAAATGGTTGGTTGGAGTATCCAAAATCAGACAGTTCGCATTACGCAACTGCATACGGGCAATCATACAACGCATCTTCTCACCTCCGGAAAGCACATTCACTTTCTTCAATACTTCCTCTCCGGAAAACAACATACGCCCCAAGAAACCTTTCATATAGACTTCGTTACCTTCGCCAAACTGGCTCAGCCAATCTACCAAATTCAAATCACTTTCAAAGAAATCCGTATTATCCAAAGGCAAATAAGCCGTAGTAATAGTAACGCCCCACGCGAATTTACCAGCCTGCGGAGTACGATTTCCATTGATTATTTCAAAAAAATGCAGTCATGGCACGCGGATCACGGCTCAAAAAGACAATCTTATCTCCTTTTTCTACATTAAAATTCACATCATTGAACAATACCATACCGTCTTCAGTTTCCGCGCGCAAGCCGGATACTTCCAAAATCTGATTGCCCGGTTCACGATCCGGAGTAAAGATGATACCGGGATATTTACGGGACGACGGCTTAATTTCATCTACATTCAGTTTTTCCAACATCTTCTTTCGGCTGGTTGTCTGCTTGCTCTTAGCCACATTGGCACTAAAACGACGGATAAATTCTTCCAACTCTTTCTTCTTCTCTTCAGCTTTAGCCTTCTGGTTCTGCTGCTGGCGAAGTGCCAACTGACTTGATTCATACCAGAAGCTATAGTTACCGGCAAACATATTCACTTTACCGAAATCAATATCTACAGTATGAGTACAAACAGAGTCCAAAAAGTGACGGTCATGACTTACCACCAACACCGTGTGTTCGAAATTAGAAAGATATTCCTCCAACCAAGTCACCGTATCCATATCCAAATCATTGGTAGGTTCATCCAACAACAAGTTGTCAGGATTACCGTAAAGTGCCTGCGCCAACATGACACGCACCTTTTCCTTACCACTCAGTTCCCCCATCAACATATAGTGCTTGTCTTCCTTTATGCCCAATCCGCTCAACAAAGAAGCAGCATCACTCTCGGCATTCCAACCATCCAGTTCGGCAAACTTCTCTTCCAATTCAGAAACTTTCAAGCCATCTTCATCTGTAAAATCAGTTTTCGCATACAGTTCTTCACGCTGTTTCATAATGTTCCACAACACAGTATGTCCCATCATAACCGTATCCATGACTGTATATTCATCCCACTTAAAGTGATCCTGGCTCAATACAGACAGACGTTCGCCCGGTCCTAATACCACTGAGCCCTTAGTCGGTTCCAGCTCACCTGAAATTGCTTTCAAGAAAGTAGATTTTCCGGCGCCGTTCGCACCGATAACCCCGTAAATATTACCATTGGTGAACTTCATATTTACGTCATTATACAACACTCTTTTACCAAATTGAATGGCCAAGTTCGAAACTGTAATCATCCTAATATACCTTATTTATATAATTATTCTATTTTGGAATTGCAAAGGTAGGCATTTTAATTCAGAAAAGTATGCCAGTGTGGCAGAAATTCCGTACTTTTGCAAAATTCTTACTCTAAGAAAACAACTAGGCACGAAATTTGTTAGCAGTAAATTAACCTAAAAGACCTGACTGTTATGAGTAAAAATAAGAAAAACAAAAAGTTTAATAAGAATATGAACCCAACAGAGAAGAACCAACCTCAAGACGAGGAAGTTTTGAAAAATCAGGAAGCGGCAGAAGCTGCCATTGATGAAGAAACTCAGAAAGAAGCAACAGAAGAACTGAACGCTGAAGAGAAGGTGAACAAGGAATTGGCGGAAGCTCAGAAAACAATAGAAGAGCAGCATGACAAATACCTGCGTCTTTCAGCCGAATTTGACAATTACCGTAAACGCACCATGAAAGAGAAGGCCGAATTGATTAAGAATGGTGGAGAAAAGGCCATTACTGCCATTCTTCCTATTTTGGATGACTTGGAGCGTGCAGTAAAGACTTCAGAAACTTCGGATGATGTAAAAGCAATGCGTGAAGGAATTGAGTTGATCTACAACAAATTCCTGAAAGTATTGAACCAGGAAGGACTTCAGAAAATAGAGACTGACGGTGAGAACTTTGATACCGATTATCACGAAGCAATTGCATTAGTTCCAGCTCCTTCCGAAGAGAAGAAAGGAAAAATATTGGACTGTGTACAAACCGGTTATAAGCTGAATGACAAAGTAATACGCCACGCCAAAGTAGTTGTGGCTCAATAAAACAGTATCATAAAACGACATGGCAAAAAGAGACTATTACGAAGTTCTGGAGGTGGACAAAACAGCCACCCTTGATGTTATAAAAAAAGCATACCGCAAAAAAGCAATACAATATCATCCGGACAAGAATCCGGGAGATAAAGAAGCGGAAGAAAAATTCAAGGAAGCTGCCGAAGCTTATGATGTGTTGAGCAACCCGGATAAACGCGCCCGTTACGACCAATTCGGACATGCAGGAATGAGTGGAGCTGCCGGTGGAGGTTTTGAAGGATTCGGACAAGGTATGTCCATGGATGATATTTTCTCTATGTTCGGTGACATCTTCGGTGGACATGGAGGAGGTTTCGGAGGCTTTGGAGGTTTCGGTGGTGGCGGACGTTCCGCACAACGCAAGTTCCGTGGTTCAGACCTCCGTGTAAAAGTAAAACTGAACTTAAAAGAGATTTCTACGGGAGTAGAAAAGAAATTCAAACTGAAAAAGTACGTAACATGTGACCATTGCCATGGTTCAGGAGCCGAAGGAGAAGGAGGAACGGAAACGTGTCCCACTTGTCATGGAACAGGAAGTATCACCCGCACCCAACAAAGCATTTTTGGAATGGTGCAATCACAAAGCGTATGTCCACAATGTAACGGAGAAGGGAAAATAATTAAGAACAAATGTAAAGCTTGTGCAGGAGAAGGTATTGTATACGGAGAAGAAGTCGTGGAAGTGAAAATTCCTGCCGGTGTGGCTGAAGGAATGCAACTTTCTGTCAATGGGAAAGGAAATGCGGGCAAACATAACGGTGTTCCCGGTGATTTGCTTGTTGTCATAGAAGAAGAATCCCATCCAGACCTAATACGCGATGAAAATGATTTGATTTACAATCTGTTACTAAGCGTTCCGACTGCTGCTTTAGGAGGCACTGTAGAAATACCAACTATTGATAGCAAAGTAAAAGTAAAAATTGAACCAGGCACCCAACCAGGTAAGGTCTTACGCCTAAGAGGTAAAGGATTGCCCAATGTCAATAGTTATGGTTACAGTAACGGTACAGGTGATTTATTAGTCAATGTAAGCGTATATATTCCAGAAACGTTGAATAAAGATGAAAAACAAGCACTAGAGAAAATGCAAGAATCGGATAACTTCAAACCGAATACAAGCATTAAAGAAAAAATATTCAAGAAGTTCAAAAACTTCTTCGATTAATTTTTATACTACAAAGTGTCACAGAAAGAATACCAGGTTTTATATCTGCCTGGCATTCTTTTGTGACACTTTGCGGTAAATAAAAACATTTGCCATGAATTACGAAGAAACATTGGATTATTTATATAATAGTGCCCCATTATTCCAACATATAGGAAAAGATGCATACAGGCAGGATTAGAAAACACTTATCTTTTAGACAAGTATTTCAACCATCCCCATCGCCAATTCCGAACCATTCATATAGCCGGGACCAATGGAAAAGGCTCTTGTTCACATACTTTAGCCGCCATTTTACAATCAGCCGGATACAAGACAGGACTTTACACTTCTCCACATCTGATAGATTTCCGTGAACGAATCCGCGTCAACGGAATTCCTGTATCCAAAGAATATGTCATAGACTTTGTAGAAAAACACCGTGCCTTTTTTGAACCTCTGCATCCTTCTTTCTTTGAACTGACTACCGCAATGGCTTTCCACTATTTTGCCCAAAGCCAAGTAGATGTAGCCATTATAGAAGTCGGCCTGGGAGGACGAATAGATTGTACAAACATCATCCGTCCGGATCTATGTGTCATAACCAATATCAGTTTCGACCATATACAATTCTTAGGTAACACATTAGCCAAAATAGCCACAGAGAAGGCCGGAATCATCAAAGAAAAGACCCCGGTAGTTATCGGTGAAACCACACCCGAAACCAAACCTATATTTACAACCCGTGCTAAAGAAGTAAACGCTCCTATCTACTTTGCAGAAGAAGAACAGTTATTACACTCCTCCAGCATAAATGAAAAAGGTAAACGAATATATCAAACAACCGACTACCTCAATCTGGAAAGCGAACTGGAAGGGCTTTGCCAACTTAAAAACACCAATACACTTTTATCTGCCATCCGCCTATTAAAACAAGCAGGTTATCAACTTACCGAAAGCAATATACGCAAAGGATTCTCACAAGTATGTGAACTCACCGGCCTGATGGGAAGATGGCAAAAATTAGAAAGTGAACCGACTTTAATATGCGATACAGGACATAATGTAGGAGGTATTTCGTATATCATAGAACAATTAGAACATCAGAAATATGAACGATTACACATTGTAATAGGTATGGTAAACGACAAGGATATCAGTGGAGTATTGTCCATGCTTCCTAAAAATGCCACCTATTATTTTACCAAAGCCAGCGTAAAGCGTGCTTTATCCGAAAAAGAATTACAAAGCTTAGCGATGCAATCCGGGCTGCACGGAGATACTTATCCTGATGTAGAAACAGCTGTAACAGCCGCTAAAGAAAAGGCTAACAAAAATGACTTTATTTTTGTTGGAGGAAGCAGCTTTATCGTTGCGGATTTATTAAAATTTCACGTTTAGTCCGTTCACTTTTATAGAAAAAGTTTGGGAATACCGAAGAAAATCTTTTTATTTGCATTAGTTTTATACATAAAATAAAAAGATTTTCAATAACATGATAAACACATCTACTTCCGATGAGAATTTATGCGGCCTGAAACGGGCCGATTTTCAGACAACAGTGAACGGGAAACAAACAGACCTCTTCATTCTGAAAAATGAAAACGGAGCTGAAATAGCTGTCACCAACTATGGTGGAGCAGTATTAGCTATTATGGTTCCGGACAAAAACGGTAAATATGCCAATGTCATTCAAGGACATGATAGTATAACCCATGTTATCAATAGCCACGAACCTTTCCTCAGTACTCTTATCGGTCGTTACGGAAACCGTATAGCAGGAGGCAAATTCATTTTAGAAGGGAAAGAATATTCACTGACTATCAACAATGGTCCCAACTCGCTGCATGGCGGTCCTACCGGATTTCATACCCGCATTTGGGATGCAGAACAGGAAACTCCCCAAAGCTTGAAATTGCATTATTTATCTGCTGATGGCGAAGAAGGATTTCCGGGAAATTTGGATATTCACGTAACGTACACTTTAAGTAATCAAAATGAATTCATCATTACTTACCACGCTACAACAGACAAAACAACATTGGTAAATCTTACTCACCACGGTTTTTTTCAGCCTATCAGGCATTGCCAATCCTACGGCAACCGTTGATAACAACATCGTAACCATTAATGCTGATTTTTATACTCCGATAGATAATGTATCCATCCCTACAGGCGAAATTGCCAAAGTAGAAGGTACTCCTATGGATTTTCGTACTCCTCAAAGAGTAGACAGTAGAATCAATGACCCATTCGAACAGCTAGAATTCGGTGCCGGCTATGACCACTGCTATGTATTAAACAAACGTGAAGCAGGCACACTGAGTTTTGCAGCAAAATGTGTGGAGCCCGAAAGCGGTCGTAGCATGGAAGTATACACTACAGAGCCCGGTGTACAAGTTTACACTTCAAACTGGCACAATGGTTTCGAAGGTGCTCATGGAGCAACTTTCCCAGCAAGAAGTGCCATCTGTTTTGAAGCACAACATTTTCCTGATACGCCCAATAAAGGCCATTTCCCTTCTTGTGTTCTACATCCGGGGGAAACTTACAATCAAGTAACCATTCTACAAATTCGGTGTAGAAAATAATTTTATGAATAACCTAATTGAATAAACTTATAATTTTTTACAAAACCTGAATCAACAAAAATCAGAACGGTAATATCATCGCTATCATTACAATGTTCTTCCTTTTCGCGATGAATTTCCTTCGTTACTAATCTTGCTGCGCCTTTCGGCACAATATGGAAAAAACCAATATGCAGGTGCCAAATACCTTGGGTATGATGGGAAATATGATGAATTTCCTCGCATATCTGTTTATGGGGGATTCCTTCAAGGTAATATGCTTGTAAAAATCGGATATAAAAAAACAGCCCTCATTGCCATGGCAGTAGGTTTCATCGGTTTGTTTATCCAATATATTTCCAGTTTGTTCGGTGCAGATATAGACGTATTCAATTTAGGAGAATATGCCATTAAAATGAATTTTATCATCTACCTGCTTGGTGCTTTCGTCTGTGGTTTTTGTGTATGTATGCTGAACACTGTAGTTAACCCGATGCTAAATCTTTTAGGTGGTGGTGGTAACAAAGGTAACCAATTAATCCAAGCCGGTGGTGCTCTAAACTCATTGTCAGGTACTTTGACTCCGCTTTTCGTAGGTGCCTTGATTGGTTCTGTTACCCCTCAAACAGCTATGTCAGATGTAGCTCCTCTGCTTTTCATCGCAATGGGTGTATTCGTATCAGCGTTTATCGCTCTTTCATTCATCGCCATTCCAGAGCCTCATCTAAGAAAAGCAGGTCATGAAAAAGAGAAATTCTCTCATAGCCCTTGGAATTTCCGCCATACTGTATTAGGTGTAATCGGTATCTTTGTGTATGTAGGTATTGAAATCGGTATTCCAGGCACATTAAATTTCTATCTTGCCGACCCAACGGAAAAAGGTGCGGGCCTGCTTGCCAACGGTGCCGCTATCGGTGGTGCTATTGCTGCCATCTATTGGTTGCTCATGTTAGTGGGACGTTCTGCAAGTAGTGTCATCAGCGGTAAAGTAGCTACACGCACACAATTGTATTGTTGTTTTCCGCAACAGCTATCTGTTTTATATTAATCGCAATCTTCACTCCAAAAGAAATCACTGTCTCTATGCCGGGATATAGTGTAGAAAATGGATTCGAAATGGCCTCTGTACCTGTCAGTGCCCTATTTTTGGTACTTTGTGGTTTATGTACGTCCATTATGTGGGGAGGTATTTTCAACCTCGCTGTAGAAGGTTTAGGCAAATATACCGCACAAGCTTCAGGTATTTTTATGATGATGGTTGTCGGTGGCGGTATTTTCCCATTATTGCAGCAATTCATTTCTGACGCTGTGGGATATATGGCCAGCTATTGGTTAATTATCGCTTTGCTTGCTTATCTGTTGTTCTATGGTTTGGTAGGATGCAAGAACGTAAACAAAGACATTCCTGTAGAATAATTATAAAAACATATAGTATTAACTTTAAACTATTAATATCATGGATATAGAATACGTAAGAAGTCGCTTCATCAAACATTTTGATGGCACAACAGGTTCAGTATATGCATCACCCGGACGTATTAACCTTATTGGAGAACATACCGATTATAACGGTGGTTTTGTCTTTCCCGGAGCAGTAGATAAAGGTATGATTGCTGAAATCAAACCTAATGGTACTGATAAGGTACGTGCTTATTCTATTGATCTAAAAGACTATGTAGAATTCGGCTTGAACGAAGAAGATGCCCCTAAAGCCAGTTGGGCAAGATATATTTTCGGCGTTTGCCGTGAAATGATCAAACGTGGTGTAGATGTGAAAGGTTTTGACACTGCTTTTGCGGGTGACGTACCTTTGGGTGCAGGTATGTCTTCATCTGCTGCATTGGAAAGTACGTATGCTTTCGCTATCAACGAACTTTTCGGTGACAACAAAATAGATAAATTTGAATTAGCCAAGGTAGGTCAGGCAACAGAACATAATTATTGTGGTGTAAATTGCGGTATTATGGATCAATTTGCATCTGTATTCGGAAAAGAAGGTAGTTTGATCCGTTTGGACTGTCGTTCATTGGAATATCAATACTTCCCGTTCAAACCGGAAGGTTACCGATTGGTATTGGTTGACTCGGTAGTCAAACACGAATTGGCTTCTTCTGCTTATAATAAACGTCGCCAAAGCTGCGAAGCTGCTGTAGCCGCCATCCAGAAAAAACATCCTCATGTAGAATTTTTACGTGATTGTACAATGGAAATGTTGCAGGAAGCAAAAGCCGAGATCAGTGAAGAAGACTATATGCGTGCAGAATACGTCATTGAAGAAATCCAACGTGTACTTGATGTTTGCGATGCTTTGGAAAGAGGTGATTACGAAACCGTAGGACAGAAGATGTATGAAACTCACTATGGCATGAGTAAATTGTATGAAGTAAGCTGTGAAGAACTTGACTTCTTGAATGATGTTGCTTTCGACTGCGGTGTCACCGGTTCACGTGTCATGGGTGGAGGTTTCGGTGGATGTACAATCAACCTGGTTAAAAATGAACTATACGAAACATTCATCACCACTGCCAAAGAAAGATTCAAAGAGAAGTTCGGAAGAAGTCCCAAAGTTTACGATGTAGTCATCAGTGACGGTTCTCGCAAGCTGGTATAAAAAAGATCTCAAATTCGCTAACATATGAAAAAACCGCTTTGGATTCAAAGCGGTTTTTTCTTCTTTATGCTATAAAAGTGTAGGAAATACACTTTTATGTTGCACAACATACTCTTTTCATATCCAATGTATTAGTAATAGTGTTACTTTTACACCCAAAATCATATACTCTATTACTAATTAGTACTTTTATATCATGAAAAGCATGAAAAAAACCTTTCTGGGAACTGGTATCGCACTGACCTTGTTAAGTGCTTGCGCTCCCAAACAATCTCAAGAAACACTTACAAAGTCCGGATTAAACCCCACTAATTATGAAACAATAGTGGATGGCGTAAAACCTGTTAAACTGTATACGCTAAAGAATGCAGCCGGAATGGAAGTATGCGTAACTAATTTTGGCGGACGTATTGTATCTATCATGGTCCCCGACAAAAACGGAAATCTAAAAGATGTAGTGCTGGGTTTTGACAGCATTGCTGACTACCAAAATATACCAAGCGACTTCGGTGCTTCTATCGGACGCTATGCCAACCGCATTAATAAAGGAGTCATCGTAATGGATGGAGAAACCATTCAATTACCCCAAAATAATTTTGGTCACTGCCTGCATGGAGGTCCTAAAGGATGGCAATACCAAGTTTATGAAGCAAACCAATTAAACGACAGTACTATGACACTGACTATGAAGTCACCGGATGGAGATGCCAATTTTCCGGGAAATGTAACCGCTACTGTTACTTATGCACTGACAAGAGACAATGCCATCGACATAAATTACGAAGCGACAACTGACAAAAAGACTGTTATCAATATGACCAACCACTCTTATTTCAACTTGAGTGGAAACCCTGCCAATCCGGCCACCGACCATATTCTTTATGTAAATGCAGACAGCATCACTCCCGTTGACAGCACATTCATGACCACTGGAGAAATGATGGCAGTAACAGAAACTCCGTTTGATTTCAATACTCCTAAAACCATTGCCCCCGATGTGACTAACTTTGAAAACGAACAAATAAAATTCGGTAACGGATTCGACCATAATTGGGTACTTAACACGAAAGGCGATATCAACCAGCTGGCTGCCAAACTGACCAGCCCCACTAGTGGTATCACTTTGGAAGTATATACTAATGAACCGGGAATACAAGTTTATACAGGCAACTTTTTGGATGGAACCGTAAAAGGGAAAAAGGGAATTACTTATCCGCAACGCGCGTCTGTTTGTCTGGAAACACAGCACTATCCCGACAGCCCCAACAAATCACAATGGCCTTCTGTTATTCTGGAACCGGGACAGACCTATCACAGCCAATGTATCTTTAAATTCGGTGTTGAAAAATAATTGTTAAACTTTAAATATTTAATATCATGAATTTGGAATTCACATGAATTCATCTGGCTGGACTGGACAATACTGGCAGTCGGCATTGTAGCTGTGATATGGGCGGTATGGCGCTCTGTACAAAAAGACAAACGCTCGCAACAAGGAGCAAGCAGTGAAGATTATCTATTTGGCAAAGGTGAGCCATGGTACATCATTGGTGCTGCTATCTTTGCAGCCAATATCGGTTCGGAACATCTGGTAGGTTTGGCAGGAACCGGTGCCAAATCCGGAGTAGGTATGGCACACTGGGAAATGCAAGGTTGGATGATTCTTCTTCTAGGATGGCTTTTTGTTCCATTCTACCAACTATTAAACAATAAAATGGGCAAAATCATTACCATGCCCGATTTCCTTAAATACCGTTATACCCCGCGTACCGGTTCATGGCTTTCTATCATCACACTGATAGCCTATATTCTTACTAAAGTGAGTGTAACCGCCTATACCGGAGGTATCTTTTTGGAGTTCTTACTTGGACTTCCTTTTTGGTATGGGGCAATCGGACTTATTGTCCTGACCGGCATCTTCACCGTACTGAGTGGAATGAAAGGAGTAATGACCCTCTCAGCTATTCAAACCCCTATTTTAATCATCGGTTCTTTCTTGGTTCTTTTCCTGGGACTGTCAGCCTTGGGAGACGGTAATATTGCTACAGGATGGACAGAAATGATGGATCATGCGCGTAGCGCCATGAATGTAGGAGCAGACGGACACGCTTATGGTGCCAACCATATGTTTCACTGGACCGAAGCAGACCCGATGTATCAAGATTATCCTGGATTCTGGGTATTTATCGGAGCTTCCATCATCGGTTTCTGGTATTGGTGTACCGACCAGCATATCGTACAGCGTGTACTTGGACAGCGTAAAGGCGAAGATAATGATGTGGTAATGAAGCGTGCCCGCAGAGGTACTATTGCAGCCGGTTATTTTAAAATCCTGCCTGTCTTCATGTTTCTTATTCCGGGGATGGTAGCTGCCGCCTTGGCTGCAAAAGGTGAATTTGATATGTCAAATACAGATGCGGCTTTTGCTGTAATGGTAAAGGATGTTCTGCCTGCCGGTGTAAAAGGTATTGTAACTATCGGATTCATCTGCGCATTGGTTGCTTCACTGGCTGCTTTCTTTAATTCATGCGCCACACTTTTTACAGAAGACTTTTACAAGCCCATGTTTAAAAACAAAAGTGAAGCTACTTATGTTATGGTAGGACGTATCGCCACCGTAGTTGTAGTTATCCTCGGCATGGCATGGATTCCTGTAATGATGAGCCTCGGCAGCCTTTACGACTACCTGCAAGGCATACAGTCCCTCCTTGCACCTGCAATGGTAGCCGTATTTGCACTTGGTATATTCTCCAAGAAAATCACTCCGAAAGCCGGTGAAACAGCCATGATTGTAGGTTTCCTAATTGGTATGCTCCGTTTGCTGACTAATATCCTCACCAACACCGGAAAAGATGTGATGACCGGCTGGTTTTGGGAAAATACAACTTGGTTTTGGCAGACAAACTGGCTTATTTTTGAAATATGGCTACTTGTATTCCTCTTGTTGTTAATGGTTGTTGTATCATGCTTCACTCCGGCTCCAACCGCCAAACAAGTGGAAGCCATCACCTTTACCGGCAGTTACAAGGAACTTATCAGAAAGAGTTGGAACAAATGGGATGTTATTACCTCTTTAGGTGTAGTTCTGCTTTGTGCACTATTCTATGCTTATTTCTGGTAAACCATAAATTAAAGGCTGTATGCTTTGAATTATCTTGAAGAATACAGCCTGTTAATTTTAAACCGACGCTAAACCATGACCACCTATTATAACATAAACCCTAAATTCTATGTATCTGTAGACTGTATCATTTTCGGTTTTGACGAAGGAGAATTAAAACTGCTTCTACTAAAACGAAATTTTGAACCGGCTATGGGAAAATGGTCTTTGATGGGAGGATTCGTACAAGAAGACGAAAGTGTAGACGCTGCCGCCAAACGGGTATTGGCAGAACTGACCGGAATTGGAAAATGTATATATGGAACAAGTAGGCACATTTGGCGACTTAGAGCGCGATCCGGGAGAACGAGTCATATCAGTAGCCTATTATGCTTTAGTCAATGTAAATGAATATGATAGGGAACTAGTGCAGCAGCACAATGCCCATTGGACAAAAATAGACGAACTGCCACAGCTCATTTTCGACCATCCGATCATGATTTCCAAAGCACGTGAACTGATGAAGCACAAAGCATCATACAATCCAATTGGTTTTAACCTGCTGCCCGAACTGTTTACCCTGACACAGTTGCAAAATCTATATGAGGCAATCTATGGCGAACCGATGGACAAGCGGAATTTCCGCAAGCGGGTAGCCGAAATGGATTTCATTGAAAAAACAGATTTGATAGACAAATCAGGTTCCCGACGAGGTGCTTATCTTTATAAATTTAATGATAAGGCCTACAGAAAAGATCCGAAATTTAAACTTTAAAATAATGTGCCGATGCAATAATTTGCCAATTGACAAATTAGCAGATTGCCACATTACCCAATTATTCATTATGTTAGAAAAATTAAAAGAAAAAGTATTCCGTGCCAATCTGGATTTGGTGAAACACGGACTAGTTATTTTTACATGGGGAAATGTTTCTGCCATCGATCGTGAAACAGGTCTGGTAGTAATCAAACCCAGTGGCGTATCATACGATGATATGAAAGCTGAAGACATGGTTGTAGTAGATCTGGACGGCAACGTGGTAGAAGGTTCTCTTCGTCCGTCTTCAGATACTCCCACCCATGTAGTTCTATATAAAGCATTCCCCGAAATAGGTGGAGTGGTACATACCCACTCCACCTATGCTACCGCCTGGGCACAAGCCGGAATGGATATCCCCAATATCGGAACGACTCATGCCGATTATTTCCATGACGCCATTCCTTGTACCGCAGATATGACTGAAGAGGAAGTAAAAGGTGCCTACGAACAGGAAACAGGCAATGTGATTGTGAAACGTTTCAAGAACCTGAACCCTGTACATACTCCGGGAGTACTAGTAAAAAATCATGGTCCTTTTGCATGGGGAAAAGATGCCAATGATGCTGTACATAATGCAGTAGTCATGGAACAGGTAGCCAAAATGGCAAGTATCGCTTTTGCCGCCAACCCTCATTTAACGATGAATTCTTTATTAATAGAAAAGCATTTCAGCCGCAAACACGGCCCCAATGCCTATTATGGACAGAAATAAGAAACAAAGATATTAATAACCCTTTTAAAATATAACATTATGGAAAAAGCATTTGATCAGTATGAAGTATGGTTTGTAACAGGAGCACAGCTTCTGTACGGAGGTGACGCAGTTATAGCAGTAGACGCTCACTCCAATGAAATGGTAAACGGACTGAACGAATCAGGGAAACTTCCTGTAAAAGTAGTATATAAAGGAACTGCCAACTCTTCCAAAGAAGTGGAAGCAGTGTTCAAAGCAGCCAACAACGATGAAAAATGTATCGGTGTCATCACTTGGATGCACACTTTCTCCCCAGCTAAAATGTGGATTCACGGTCTGCAACAGTTAAAGAAACCACTGTTACATCTACACACTCAATTCAATAAGGAAATTCCTTGGGATACCATGGATATGGACTTCATGAATCTGAATCAATCCGCCCATGGTGACCGCGAATTCGGACATATCTGTACCCGTATGCGCATCCGCCGCAAAGTAGTGGTAGGTTACTGGAAAGACGAAGACACCCAGCACAAGATTGCCGTTTGGATGCGCGTTTGTGCAGGTTGGGCAGACTCTCAGGATATGCTGATCATCCGTTTTGGCGATCAGATGAATAATGTAGCTGTAACTGACGGTGATAAAGTGGAAGCAGAACAACGTATGGGGTATCACGTAGATTACTGTCCGGCAAGCGAACTGATGGAATACCATAAAAACATCAAGGATACAGATGTAGAGGCACTTGTAGCAACTTACTTCAACGAATACGACCACGATGCTTCATTAGAAGATAAATCAACCGAAGCTTATCAGAAAGTATGGAACGCTGCAAAAGCCGAATTAGCTCTTCGTGCCATCCTTAAAGCCAAAGGCGCCAAAGGATTCACTACTAATTTTGATGATTTGGGCCAAACAGACGGCAGCTACTTCGATCAGATTCCGGGACTGGCTTCCCAGCGTCTGATGGCTGAAGGCTACGGATTCGGTGCGGAAGGCGACTGGAAATCAGCAGCTCTCTACCGTACCGTATGGGTGATGAACCAAGGACTTTCCAAAGGTTGTTCTTTCCTGGAAGATTACACATTGAACTTCGATGGTGCAAACAGTGCTATCCTGCAATCACATATGCTGGAAGTTTGTCCTCTTATCGCCGCTTCCAAACCACGTCTGGAAGTACACTTCCTAGGCATAGGTATTCGCAAGAGCCAGACAGCCCGTCTTGTATTCACTTCAAAAGTAGGCTCAGGTTGTACCGCCACTGTAGTAGACTTGGGTAACCGTTTCCGTCTGATCGTGAACGACGTAGAATGCATCGAGCCGAAACCGTTGCCCAAATTACCGGTTGCTTCCGCCCTGTGGATTCCGATGCCTAATTTCGAAGTAGGTGCAGGCGCATGGATCCTGGCAGGTGGAACACATCATTCTTGCTTCTCTTATGATCTGACAGCAGAATATTGGGAAGACTATGCTGAGATTGCAGGTATCGAAATGATCCGTATCGACAAAGATACTACCATCAGCAACTTCAAGAAAGAGCTTCGCATGAACGAAGTCTACTATATGCTGAACAAAGCACTTTGCTAATTCATCCATGAAGAGGGGATGTGTCAAGGCTAATAAGATTCTTGGCACATCCCACCTTATTTTATCATCATTATTGTTGTACCTTAAATTATAGGTTTTAATATGAAATCAGATGCAAAATCAACCATCGAAGCAGGAAAAGCTATTCTAGGCATAGAATTCGGATCAACACGAATCAAAGCTGTTTTGATTGACCAGGAAAACAAGCCCATTGCCCAGGGAAGCCATAGCTGGGAAAACCAACTGGTAGACGGACTGTGGACTTACAGTGTGGAAGCTATCTGGCATGGCCTGCAAGACTGCTATGCAGATCTCCGTTCCAACGTAAAAAAACTATATGACACAGAAATAGAAACCTTGGCGGCAATCGGTGTCAGTGCCATGATGCATGGTTATATGGCATTCAATAAAGAAGAAGAAATCCTTGTACCTTTCCGTACATGGAGAAATACCAATACCGGTCCGGCAGCGCCGCCTTATCTGAATTATTCGTATATAACATTCCTCTGAGATGGAGCATTTCTCATTTATACCAAGCTATTTTAGACAATGAAGAACACGTAAGTAACATTGACTATCTGACCACCCTTGCAGGTTTTCATTCATTGGCAAATTACAGGTCAGAAAGTTCTGGGCATAGGTGATGCATCAGGAATGCTTCCCATAGACCCGGCTACCAAGAATTATTCTGCCGAAATGATAGCCAAGTTCGACAAGTTGGTAGCTCCTAAAGGATACCCTTGGAAACTGACAGATATCCTGCCCAAAGTCTTACCCGCCGGCGAGAATGCAGGGTTCCTTACCCCGGAAGGTGCCAAGAGGCTGGACGTGTCGGGCCGCTTGAAAGCAGGTGTACCTGTCTGCCCTCCGGAAGGAGATGCCGGAACCGGCATGGTAGCAACCAACGCTGTCAAGCAACGCACCGGGAATGTATCAGCAGGCACTTCCTCATTTTCCATGATTGTATTGGAAAAAGAGTTGTCCAAGCCATACGAAATGATTGACATGGTTACCACTCCCGACGGAAGCCTTGTAGCTATGGTACATTGCAACAACTGCACTTCCGACCTCAATGCCTGGATCAATCTGTTCAAAGAATACCAAGAACTGCTGGGTATCCCCGTAGATATGAATGAATTATATGGAAAACTTTACAATCATGCGCTCGCAGGCGATGCAGATTGCGGTGGTCTTATTTCGTATAATTATATTTCAGGTGAACCCGTGACAGGACTTGCCGACGGAAGGCCATTGTTTGTACGTTCTGCAAATGACAAATTCAACCTCGCCAACTTTATGCGTACCCATTTATACGCTTCAGTCGGAGTTCTTAAGATAGGTAATGACATTCTTTTCAATGAAGAGAAAATCAAAGTAGACAGAATCACAGGACACGGCGGATTATTCAAAACGAAAGGTGTAGGCCAGAGAATACTTGCAGCAGCTATAAACTCCCCTATTTCCGTAATGGAAACTGCCGGTGAAGGTGGCGCATGGGGAATCGCCCTGCTAGGTTCTTACCTTGTCAACAATGAAAAGAAACAATCCCTGGCAGATTTTCTGGAAGACAAAGTATTCGCCGGTGATGCCGGTATTGAAATATCGCCAACAGCCGAAGATGTAGCCGGATTCAACACATATATCGAAAACTATAAGGCAGGACTACCTGTTGAAGAAGCAGCGACCCGATTTAAGAAGTGAGTCAAACGGGCTTAAAAAAGAGCCTCTTTACATGTTGCGGTTTACACATAAAGAGTTATCTTTGCAGATATTAAATAAAATAGCAAAGATAAACCGACTCACTAATAGCATTCAAATTATAATATTATTTTAATATGAACGAAAAGAAACTTATGAACCGTGCAGCGGACAACATCCGTATTCTGGCTGCTTCGATGGTAGAGAAAGCTAATTCAGGACACCCGGGTGGAGCTATGGGTGGCGCTGATTTTGTAAACGTGCTTTTCTCTGAGTTTTTAGTTTACGATCCTGAAAATCCGCGTTGGGAAGGGCGTGACCGTTTCTTCCTTGATCCAGGCCACATGTCACCGATGCTGTATTCCACTTTGGCACTGACCGGCAAGTTCACCATGGAAGAACTGGCACAGTTCCGCCAATGGGGCAGTCCGACTCCGGGACACCCTGAAGTGGACATCATGCGCGGTATTGAAAATACTTCCGGCCCGTTAGGACAAGGACACACTTTTGCAGTAGGTGCTGCTATCGCTGCCAAATTTCTGAAAGCCCGTCTGGGTCATGTCATGGACCAGACCATCTATGCCTATATATCCGATGGGGGTATTCAAGAAGAGATTTCTCAGGGTGCAGGCCGTCTGGCAGGTCATTTGGGGCTGGACAACTTGATCATGTTTTATGATTCAAACGACATCCAGCTGTCTACCGCTACCGATGCTGTTACCAGCGAAGATGTTGCCAAGAAATACGAAGCATGGCACTGGAAAGTAATTACCATCGACGGTAATGATCCCGATGCAATCCGCACGGCTCTGACAGAAGCGAAAGCCGTAACCGGTCAGCCCACATTAATTATCGGTAAGACCATTATGGGTAAAGGCGCACGCAAAGCGGATGATTCCAGTTATGAACGTAACTGTGCCACCCACGGCGCTCCTTTGGGAGGTGATGCTTACATCAATACAATCAAAAACTTAGGCGGCGATCCAACCAATCCTTTCCAAATCTTCCCTGAAGTAAAAGAGTTGTATGCCAAACGTGCAGAGGAACTGAAAAAAAATTGTTGCAGAAAAATATGCGGCTAAAGCTGAATGGACTAAAGCTAACCCCGAACTGGCTGCTAAATTGGAACTATGGTTCTCTGGCAAAGCTCCGAAAGTAAATTGGAATGTTATCGAACAAAAAGCCGGAGATGCTACACGCAGCGCTTCTGCCAAAGTTCTCGGTGTACTGGCCACAGAAGTAGAAAACATGATCGTTTCTTCTGCCGACCTGTCAAATTCAGACAAGACCGACGGTTTCTTGAAGAAAACACATGCATTCACAAAAGACGACTTCACCGGTGCATTTCTGCAGGCTGGTGTTTCCGAATTAACCATGGCTTGCTGCTGCCTGGGTATGGCACTTCACGGAGGTGTGATTGCTGCATGCGCTACCTTCTTCGTATTCTCAGACTACATGAAACCCGCCATACGTATGGCTGCCTTGATGGAACTTCCCGTCAAATTCATCTGGACACACGACGCATTCCGTGTAGGTGAAGACGGTCCTACTCACGAACCGGTAGAACAAGAAGCACAAATCCGCCTGATGGAAAAACTGAAAAACCACAAAGGACACAATTCTATGTTGGTACTCCGTCCGGCAGATGCGGAAGAAACCACTGTGGCATGGAAATTGGCCATGGAAAATACCAGCACCCCCACCGCACTGATCTTCTCCCGCCAGAATATCGCGAATCTGCCTGCAGGAAACGACTACTCACAGGCTGCCAAAGGCGCTTATATTGTTGCAGGCTCCGATGAAAATCCGGATGTAATCCTAGTCGCTTCAGGTTCCGAAGTTTCCACTTTGGAAGCAGGTGCAGAACTTCTCCGCAAGGATGGCATAAAAATACGTATCGTATCCGCTCCTTCTGAGGGATTGTTCCGCAGCCAAAGCAAGGAATACCAAAACAGTATCATTCCCACAGGGGCTAAAGTATTCGGTCTGACTGCCGGTCTTCCTGTAAACCTTGAAGGTTTGGTAGGTGCCAACGGTAAGGTATTCGGTCTGGAATCATTCGGATTCTCCGCTCCTTACAAAGTATTGGATGAAAAGCTGGGCTTTACCGCACAGAACGTGTATAACCAAGTAAAAGAAATGCTGGCATGAAAAAAGTAGGACTGGCATCCGATCATGCAGGATTTGAACTGAAAGAGTTTGTAAAGACATGGTTAACTGAAAAAGGCTATCCATGCAAAGATTTCGGTACATACAGTACAGAAAGCTGTGACTATGCAGATTATGCCCATCCGCTTGCACTGGCTATAGAAGCCGGAGAATGCGGACCCGGAGTGGCAATTTGCGGAAGCGGTGAAGGCATCAGCATGACATTGAACAAACATCAGGGTATCCGTGCGGCACTATGCTGGATGCCCGAGATAGCCCATCTGTCACGTCAGCACAATGACGCCAATGTTCTGGTAATGCCGGGACGATTCATTGACCATGAAATGGCCGAAAAAATATTGGATGAATTCTTTAACAGCGGCTTCGAAGGCGGACGTCACCAAAAGCGCATTGAAAAGATACCTGTAAAGTAAAATTCACGCAATAATAATAAAAGTAAAAAAAGAGAGGCATTATAGCTTCTCTTTTTTTTTGATTCCTATCTTTGCTTAGATTAAAATATAAAATAAAAAATTATTACTATGAAGAAGATTCTTTTTTTAATGCTCCTATGTCTGCCATTCATCGCTATGGCACAGACAGATCCCAAATATCTGGCGGGAGCGATAACTATGGATGACGGTAAAGTTTCTTTCAAAACAGAGATACAGGCACCGTCTTTAACGAAAGACCAGCTATATGGCACCATGCTGAAATGGGCCACAGAACGTTTCAAGCCCGAAGGCAAGTTCAATGCACGTGTTCTTTACACCAATGAAGATGAAGGAACCATTGCAGCAGGTGGCGAAGAATATCTGGTATTCTCCTCCTCTGCATTGTCATTGGACAGAACCAGAATTTATTATCAGTTGTTTATCACCTGCGAAAACGGAAAATGTGATATCGAAATGACCCGTATCCGTTATTGGTATGATGAAGCTCGTGACGGAGGAGAAAAATACAGTGCAGAGGAATGGATTGTAGACGATATGGCTTTAAACAAATCGAAGACCAAGCTGGCTCCCATCTGCGGCAAATTCAGAAGAGAGACTATTGACTTGAAAGACACACTGTTCAAATCCATCCAAGATACATTGGGCAACAAGGTCTTGAACAACTCACAAATTGCAGTTGCTCCTGCTCCGGGCGTGACAGCTACTCCGATATCAAATGCAACAACAATCGTTACCGCCACTCCGGTAACTCCCCCTGCCCAACCGGCTGTCATCGGTGGTTCTGAGGGTAATACCGAAATAAAAGCAGCCAATAATGCAACTCCCAGCAAAGAACAAAGCATAGATGACCAAATCAAGGCATCCTCACGTATGACAATTACTGCCGGAAACGATGAACAATTCGAAATCGGTAAAGAATGCTGGGGAGGTTTCGGCCAGTTATTCGGCAAAGAAGTAGCATTCTGCGTAATCGACCAAGCCAAATCAATGGGCAATATGCTGATGGATCAGAGCGATAATTATAAAATTTCGTTCTATAAGCAAGGTAATAGCGAGCCGTGGTTGATAGTAAACTGCAAGAAACTGATGAAACAGACCGTTACCGGTGAGGAAGCAAAAAAGATGAACCCCAGTAATGACGGTCAGAAGGCATATAATATGTATGTAGGTGAAGTAATAAAATAGTCTTTTCTCCCATATATTTATACCGTGACAGTTTATTCTGATAATACATTAAAACTTTTTTTGAGGGGGAGATAACCCGACCAACATCCCCTAAAAAACATACAAACGATCTACCATATACTTCCCCAAAAAGCACCATGACAAATACCATTCAAACATGTCTCCCCTTTAAGAATAAATAACACCGTTCCTCTATCAACCGTTTCACTTGAAACCATTTCTATAATAATCAAACCATTAGAAGAAATCATTCTTCCATTTTTTTCCCTATCTTTCTCTCCTTTTTTTAAATGTTTTTAGCAAGAAAGCCGTTTTTTCTGCTCCAATTCTTCCCTTTCATAACAAATAAAGAGTATCTTTGTAAACAACAATGAGACAATCATGCCTTATGACGGAACAATTACAGGACATAAAGACACTTATCGAACAGGGTGATACGGAAAGAGCCATTCATGCGCTAACTAATTTCATCCGAAACGATGCGCACGTCAACGATGAACCCTATTACTTACTGGGTAACGCCTACCGCAAAATGGGAGACATGGCAACAAGCTTTGAACAATTATCTGGAAGCTATCGAGCGTAATCCGGAAAGTCCGGCCGTTTCCGCCGTGACATGATTATGAATATTCTGAATTTCTATAATAAAGACATGTATAATCAATAATAACTAACCCATGGCAAAGATTAAAGGTGCTATTGTAGTAGACACAGAGCGTTGCAAAGGTTGCAATCTATGTGTAGTGGCATGTCCGCTGCATGTAATCGCGCTCAATGCCAAACAAGTGAATAAAAAAGGATACACATTCGCCCACCAGGTATTAGAAGATACCTGCAATGGTTGCGCATCATGTGCCACAGTCTGTCCGGACGGATGCATCACTGTGTATAAAGTAAAACAACAATAAATGTAACAAATATGGCAGAAGAAGTCGTTTTAATGAAGGGAAATGAAGCCATAGCCCACGCCGCTATCCGTATCGGAGTAGACGGTTACTTTGGCTATCCCATCACTCCCCAATCGGAAATATTGGAAACGCTGGCCGAAGAGAAACCTTGGGAAACTACCGGTATGGTGGTGTTGCAGGCAGAAAGTGAAGTCGCAGCAATCAACATGGTATATGGCGGTGCAGCGAGCGGTAAAATGGTAATGACCTCATCCTCCAGTCCCGGCGTCAGTTTAAAGCAGGAAGGCATCTCGTACATTGCCGGTGCCGAACTCCCCTGCCTGATTGTCAATGTCATGCGCGGAGGTCCCGGATTAGGAACCATCCAACCTAGTCAGGCCGACTATTTCCAAACAGTGAAAGGCGGCGGTCACGGAGACTATCGCCTCATAGCCCTGGCTCCTGCATCAGTACAGGAAATGGCAGATTTCGTAGGTATAGCTTTTGATCTGGCTTTCAAATACCGCAATCCCGCCATTATTCTGGCAGACGGCGTTATCGGACAGATGATGGAAAAAGTAGTATTGCCCGAACAGCGCACACGCCTGACAGATGAAGAAGTCATAGCCCGTTGTCCGTGGGCCACTACCGGCAGAACCCACCACCGTACTCCCAACATCATCACCTCATTGGAACTCGATCCTGCCGAGATGGAAAAACGTAATATCCATCTTCAGAAAAAATATGCAGAAATAGAAGAAAACGAAGTACGTTTCGAAGAACTTCACTGCGAAGATGCCGAATATTTGATCGTAGCTTTCGGTTCTTGTGCCCGCATTGCCCAAAAAGCAATGGAAATGGCTCGGGAAGAAGGCATCAAAGTTGGTTTGCTCCGTCCTATTACCCTATGGCCGTTCCCGTCGAAAGCTATTGCAGCACGCGCCGCACAGGTAAAAGGTATCCTCACTGTAGAATTGAACGCCGGACAAATGGTAGAAGATGTCCGTCTGGCCGTAGAATGCAAAGTGCCTGTAGAACACTTCGGACGTCTGGGTGGTATTGTTCCCGATCCGGATGAAGTAATCACTGCACTGAAAGAGAAACTAATAAAATAAGACCGTATGAATATCGATCTGATCAGAAACATATTGAACATACTTTTCATGGCACTGGCACTAGCGGCTGTCATCACTTACTTCATGGCAAGTGACTTCAAAGTATTCATCTATGTCTGTGCAGCAGCTATTTTCTCAAGCTGATGGAATTCTTTATGCGGTTCATGTTATAAGCAATAGGAGGAGAAACTATGACAAAAGAAGAAATCATAAAACCCGAAAACCTGGTTTATAAGAAACCGACACTGATGAATGACAATCCGATGCATTACTGCCCCGGATGCAGCCACGGTGTGGTTCACAAGTTAATAGCCGAAGTTATTGAAGAAATGGGCATGGAAGATAAGACAATCGGTGTGTCACCGGTAGGATGTGCCGTTTTTGCATACAACTATCTAGACATCGATTGGCAAGAAGCCGCCCACGGACGCGCACCAGCCGTAGCTACCGCCATCAAGCGTTTATGGCCCGGACGTCTGGTATTTACCTACCAGGGAGATGGTGACCTGGCATGTATCGGCACTGCCGAAACCATCCATGCTTTAAATCGTGGCGAAAACATTACTATCATCTTTATCAACAACGCCATTTATGGAATGACCGGTGGGCAAATGGCTCCTACCACGCTGGTTGGCATGAAGACAGCCACCTGCCCCTATGGTCGTGATGTAGCCATTCATGGCTATCCGCTGAAAATGACAGAAATTGCCGCCACTTTGGAAGGCACCGCCTACGTTACCCGCCAGGCCGTACATACGGTTCCTGCCATCCGCAAAGCAAAAAAGGCTATCCGCAAGGCATTCGAAAACTCAATGAATGGCAAAGGATCCAATTTGGTGGAAATTGTATCGACTTGTAATTCCGGTTGGAAAATGACTCCGCAAGCATCCAATGACTGGATGGTGGAACACATGTTCCCCTTCTATCCGCTGGGTGATTTGAAAGATAAAGAATAAAAAGACAGAAACCATGAAACAGGAAATCATTATAGCAGGATTCGGCGGTCAGGGTGTGCTATCCATGGGTAAGATACTTGCCTATTCCGGACTGATGGAAGACAAGGAAGTAACCTGGATGCCGGCATACGGTCCCGAACAACGGGGAGGAACCGCTAACGTAACGGTGATTGTCAGTGATGAACGCATCTCTTCACCCATTCTCAGCCAATATGACACAGCCATCATACTGAACCAACCCTCATTGGAAAAGTTTGAAGGCAAAATCAAACCGGGTGGTATCCTCATTTATGACGGATACGGAATCATCGAGCCTCCGACACGTAAGGACATACAAATCTATCGTATTGACGCAATGGATGCCGCCAACGAAAAAGGAATGGCAAAGACCTTCAATATGATTGTCTTAGGAGGCTTGCTGAAACTGCGTCCCGTAGTATCCATTGAAAGTGTAATAAAAGCTTTACGCAAAACATTGCCCGAACGTCACCATCATCTGATACCGATGAATGAAGAAGCCATCCGAATCGGAATGGAGATTATTAAACCTCAGTAAGTTAAAATAACTCTAAACGAATAATAAAAGGAAGAACTTTCCATAGCGGAAAAGCTCTTCCTTTTATTTTATATTGTATCTTTGCCGCCGTTATGAAAAGAATATTCTCTATTAATTTTTTTATTATTCCTGTGCTTCCATACTTCCTTGATGGCACAGCGGACAATGAATACCCTGAACAATCAGTTCGGTTCCTCGGCAAACGGACTGGACAGAAACCAATATGACCGTAACGGAAACCCCATAGACACGACAGCCGTAGTAGATGCCAACACTATCCCCATCGGACTGTACTCATGGAAAGTGGACAGTCGTTTTGGCAATGTCACTTATATCCCCGTAGATACCTTGCAGCACGCTTTCCAGAACTCAAATGACATGGGCGGCTACACCGGACAATACAATTACTTGGGAAATTTGGGTTCCCCCCGCCTCTCACGCATCTTTTTGACCGTCGGGATCCCAGCCAATACTTTTTCACCGACCCATACGACTTTTGCGTACAACGTCCGGAAGATGTCATATTCACCAATACATTTTCTCCATTCACGAACCTGAGCTATTACAAAGGAGGAGGCAGCCGTGACGGAGAAGAACGCTTCAAATCCTATTTTGCCATCAATGCAAACAAAAGACTGGGGTTTGGATTCTACATAGATTACCTGTATGGCCGGGGGCTTTACCAAGATCAGTCCACAGCCTTTTTCAACGGTGGCCTGTTCTCCAGCTACCGGGGAGACAAATATGACATGCATTTCATATTCAACAACGATAACTTGAAGATGGCAGAAAACGGAGGTATCACGGACGACCGGTATATCACCAACCCACTGGATATGGCAGAAGGCAAAAAAGAATATTCCGCCAACGAAATCCCAACGCGACTGAGTCAGATATGGAATCACAACACCAGCTACCATGCCTTCCTGACACATCGTTACAACTTAGGGTTCTATAAAGAAAAACAGGACAGTGTGGATACGGACTCCGTAAAAATAACGCAGGTATTTGTTCCTGTCACAAGCTTCATACATACATTACAAGTGGACTTGAACAATCGCAAATACATCTCATACGATGACGCACAGAATCAGAAGTATTTTGAACATAACTATCTGGGGACCGACTCGATAGACAAGACGAAGCGCACATCCATCAAAAATACCATTGGCATTGCTTTACAAGAAGGATTCAACAAATGGGCGAAAGCCGGACTTACCGCCTTTTTAAGTTATGAATACCGAAACTTCGCCTTGACCGACACGACAAACATACCGGGACAGCGCATTATCAACAACTATAAGGAAAGTTCACTCTCCATTGGCGGCGAACTATCCAAAAAACAAGGAAAACTATTACATTACAATATTCTAGGAGAATTGGCCATAGCCGGTGAAGATGCAGGACAATTCAGCGTAGAAGGCAGAGGGGATCTGAATCTCCGTTTATTCGGAGATACGGTGAGACTGGATGTAAATGCATTCATCAAGAACCAGAACCCCGTATTCTATTTCAGGCATTTCCAATCCAAACATTACTGGTGGGACAACAACGATTTATCCAAAATAATGAGAACCCGACTGGAAGGAAAACTAAGTCTGAACAGATGGGGAACCCAACTGCGTGCCGGAGTGGAAAATATAAAGAACTACACTTATCTGGCCAATGCCAGCATACCGGTAAAAGACAGTGAAGGAAATGTCACCGGTTTCAAGAACAATGCAGCCGTAAGACAGCACTCCGGCAATATACAAATATTCACAGCAATGTTGCAACAAAAATTGAAAGTAGGAATATTTCATCTCGACGGTGAAGTAGCCTATCAAAAATCAAGTGAGCAAGACATTCTGCCCTTACCGGAATTGTCGGCTTACGGCAACTTGTACATGAAATTCGGTCTCGCCAAAAAAGTACTCCAGATAGAAATGGGAGCAGATGTGCGTTATTTCAGTAAATATTACGCGCCAGACTACTCCCCCGTCATCGGACAATTCTATAACCAGAATCCTGATGACAAAATCGAGATAGGAGCTTTTCCGATAGTCAACGTCTATGCCAACCTGCATTTAAAACGTACCCGCTTCTTTATTATGATGTATCACGTCAATGCCGGTTCGGGAAAATCCAATTACTTCCTGGCGCCTCACTACCCAATCAATCCGCGAATGATAAAGTTCGGCCTTTCATGGAATTTCTTTGATTGACGGTCTATATGAGAAAATATCTGAAATACATTCTGATGGGTATCCTTGCAGTAACCCTATCCTCCATCTTCTTCAAAAAGAAAACGGAGGCTGAAACCAGTCTGCCCCGCGATTATGCAGAAATAGCGGCATCGGGAATCCTGCGTGCCGTTACCGAGTACAATTCTATCAGTTTTTATGCCGACGGCGACACCGTTTCCGGTTTCCACTACGAACTGCTCCATGCTTTTGCACACAGCAAAGGACTGAAACCGGAAATCACTCCTGAAATGAGCTTTTCCAAAAGACTGGAAGGCGTACAAAAAGGAACATACGATATATTGGCCAACAGCACGGTAGTTACCACAGAATACAAAGACTCCCTGTTGTTTACCCGCCCCATTATACTGAACAAACAAGTACTGGTACAGCGTAAACCCGAAAAAGAAAACGATAGTCTGTACATTCACAGCCAGTTGGAACTAGCCCGCAAGACCCTTCATCTAGTCAAAAACTCACCTGCCATCCTGCGCATACATAATTTAAGTAACGAAATAGGCGATACCATCTATATCAAAGAAGTGGAGAAATACGGACAAGAACAATTACTGGCCATGGTAGCACATGGTGACATAGACTATGCCGTATGCGACGAGAGCATTGCCAAAGCCTCCATCAATGATTTTCCACAATTGGATATAGAAACAGCCATCAGCTTCTCACAATTCTATTCATGGGAGTAAGCAAACATTCTCCAATATTGCTTGACAGCCTGAATTCCTGGTTAAATGACTACGTCAAGACTCCTGCATTCAAACTGTTGCGCAAGAAATATTACAATAACTGATTTTTATCCGGCTGAAATTGCAAAATAGTCCTATCTTTGCAATATAAATTGTTATTATTTTAAGCGGAATGACAAAAAAGTTATTACCATGGTTAAATTAGACAAAGTAAAATGGGGCTTCATCGGTTGCGGAGAAGTGACCGAGAAGAAAAGCGGACCAGCCTTTGCCCTGATCGAAGGTTCAGAGGTAGTGGCCGTAATGAGCCGTGACAAAGAAAAAGCTCAATCATACGCCAAAAGACACAACATTCCCCGCTGGTACTCCGATCCGCAGCAGTTAATAGGAGATGAAGATGTCAATGCTATTTATATAGCCACTCCCCCCTCTTCTCATGCCACTTTTGCCATTATGTCCATGAAGGCAGGAAAGCCCGTATACATCGAGAAACCTATGGCGGCCAGCTATGAAGACTGTGCACGCATCAACCGCATATCACAGGAAACAGGAATTCCTTGTTTCGTAGCTTATTACAGACGCTATCTTCCTTATTTCCAAAAAGTACGCCAGATGGTAGAGGACGGAGAAATAGGCAATGTCATCAACATACAGATACGTTTCGCCCAGCCTCCCCGCGCTTTGGATTACAACAGTACCAACCTTCCCTGGCGTGTACAACCTGATATTGCCGGCGGCGGTTATTTCTATGATCTGGCTCCTCACCAGCTGGATTTGCTACAAGATATGTTCGGCTGCATTCTCGAAGCCCAAGGATACAAGAGCAACCGTGGCGGGTTATATCCGGCAGAAGATACGATAAGTGCCTGCTTCAAATTTGATTCCGGTCTGCCGGGATCAGGATCATGGTGTTTCGTTGCCCATGAATCGGCCAAGGAAGACCGTATAGAAATCATCGGAGACAAGGGAATGATCTGTTTCTCTGTTTTCACTTACGATCCCATCGCCCTGCATACTGAAAGAGGCCGCGAGGAGTTTCTTCCCGAAAATCCCCCTCATGTACAACTTCCGCTCATAAAAGCCGTAGTAGAACACTTGCAGGGAAAAGCTGTCTGTACCTGCGACGACATCAGTGCGACACCCACCAACTGGGTAATGGACCGTATACTTGACAAACTCTGATTTCTGCCTATGGACATCCGTCAATTATGCCTGTTTTGTCTGTCTTTCCTTTCCGCCCTCGGTGTATATGCACAAGCGGAACAGAAGGACTCGACAGTACAGGACAACAAGGGTGTTCTCATTACATTGACCGATGGAATAGCGACAACTGTCCGTCATACCGGAAGAAAAATCAGGAAAGTGGGAAAAGAATTCAACGCGGTCGATACCACCTATATCTCGCCTAACCTCTACAATCTGGCTTTCATGCTGGAATCCAGCAGTTGGTACGAATACTATCGGTTAGGCAGTAAAGGAAACAACGGCGAACAAAGTTTGGGATTCTCCCCCAATGCCAGTTTCAAGCTGGGGGTCTATTTCGGATGGCGCTGGATATTTCTAGGATATTCTTTCGATGTAAAAGATATTTTTCGGCGGACACAAGAACAAGGCAAAGAAAACCGAAATGGCACTGAATCTTTATAGTTCCAAATTTGGTGTGGATTTATATTACAGAAAGACAGGAAGCGATTTCAAGATACGTTCTTCCAGCGGATTTGATCTGAACACACCCATTAAAAATCTGAATTTCAACGGATTGCAAAGTAAAATCAAAGGACTGAACGCCTATTGGATTTTCAATTATAAAAAATTTCTCTTATCCGGCAGCCTATAGCCAGTCCACCAACCAGCGTAAAAGCGCGGGTTCCCTGATGGCGGGCTTTTCTTATTCCCAGCACAACATATCTTTTGATTACGAAAAGCTTCCCGGTGAAGTGAGAGCCCAACTGCATGATGCCCTGCTTTTCAAGAAAGTGAAATATTCTGATTACAGCATCAACGTGGGTTATGGCTATAACTGGGTATTTGCAAAAAACTGGGTTTCCAATCTTTCACTCTTACCGGCCATTGCCTATAAAAAATCAAAAATAGACGATACGCCTAACACCGACAATCATTGGATAAAGGATATCAATTTTGACCTGATAACACGTGCCGCCGTGGTCTATAATACCAACAAGTACTTTGTAGGTGCTTCACTGGTGATGCATACATACGATTATCGGAAAAGGAATTTCTCTCTCACTAATACATTCGGAACCGTTCGTGTATATGCAGGATTCAACTTCTGGAAAAGGAAAGAATTCCGCGATAAATAAAAAATATACCGGAAGCCTATAAAGTTCTTCCGGTATATCACAGGTTAATTATATTAGACTCACAATAAATTCTTAGAAGCGGGCGCCGACTGTCAGCAAGAGCTGATGCCGTTCATTGTCCACTTTAGTTGCCGGAAGATCTATATCGTCAAAAGCATAAAAGTTTGATTTATACATATCATATTTATATGCCAAATCCGCATAAATTACACTGCCACGGTATCCAAGACCAAACGTAAAGGTATTCTTAGACTCCGTATTATTAAAATCAGTACGCGTGCTATATAAAGACAAGGCACTATAAGCATCTTTGGAAAATGCAGCCGAAGAATAATTATACCCTGCACGGATGCTAAACTCAGGTATGATCCGCGTTTCCATTCCTATACGGAAAGTATGGACACCTTTCAGATAATTCTCAACGCTAGGCTGATCTCCCAATTCATAACCATCCACATCCTTCAGCTTACTGGAAGAATAATCCTGATATTCATATTCCGCACCTACTGCCACCGCACCCGCAAAAGTAGTACCCGCACTGACATTAAATTTCCACGGAGTAGTAAGATTATAATCATAGGTCAAATAATCAAACTCCGGAGTTACCAGAAAATCACTCAATGTCTGGATATAGGGTTTTTCATAAGCTAAAATATCAGAAGATAAAGTGGCATTATAGCTTTCTCTTAAATCATACCATGTAGGCGTGTGAACGGCAAATCCCAAACGGAAAGGAGAACTTTCTATAGGACGTACAATAACCCCCAACTTCAAATCCATACCAGTTCCTTCCAGTCTATAATAATTATCCAATGTATACCCCCCATTATCCGCACCCTTATCATCATTCAAATTTTCCGTATAAGAAGTATAACGGTCATAATTCACATCATAGACCCCCAAGGTAGCTCCTAAATAGACCCTGTCTTCAATATTGAATGAAACATTAAAATCATATTGACTGATACCTCCAGTTTCCTTACTAAAGAAGTTATTGTTAAAACCATTCCACCCCCATGGAGCATGAATGTTTTTTTCAGGATCATTAAACCAGTCAACCACACCGGTTCTCACCCCCATTACTCCTAAAACAGGTAACTGGTTCCAATATTTGGTATAAGGATTCTTCGCATCCAGTATGTCATTAAACTCGCTTTCCGTCAATCCATATCGTTCCATTTCCTGAGCCAGCTGGAAGCTTTGTGACATATTATCCAACGCCCCTCCCATAGAGAAAAGGCGGTTGAAGTTTTTACTTTTATGGTAATTGAATCCGAAATTCACAAAACGCAAAGAAGTATTGTTGCCTATCTTATTGCTATAAACAAATCCAATCTGGTCAAATGAAGCGCGCGTTTTGTCTTCATTCATTGACACGCCACTAAAGTTACTCTTTGTCGAAGTATTATTAAAACCAAAAGAAACGGACACGTCATTACTACGAAAAATGCCGATACCCGCAGGGTTGGAACTCATGACAGATATATCACCTCCCAAAGCTCCCATGGCACCACCCATACCAACAAATCGTGCTGTTCCATTCAAGTCATTCCCCAGCAACTTTTCCGCATCATAAGCATTTTGTGCGCTTGCCGTTGCCATTGCCAGCAACGTACAAGCGGTTACTATTACTTTATTTTTCATACATCAATTCTATTAAATACAACAGTCTGGTTTAATCTGCTACTTATCTGGTACGCGATCTGCCACCGCCACTTGAACGGGAAACACCGCCTCCGGAACTACGGGAAGCCCCACCGCCACTAGAAAAACTACTACGGGAAGAAGAAGTTCCACTACTACGGTAAGAGTTAGACGAACTATTACGGGAAGGACTGCTGCTACGGGAATATGAACTGCTGCGAGAGTTCGAAACGCCACTATTGTTACGATAGGCGCCACGGCTTGCAGCCCCTGTTCTCTGATAAGCAGATCCTGCTGCATTTCCCACACTTCTCCGGGTACTGCTTGGTCTGGTATAGGAAGAACCCCTTCCTTCTGTCGGACGTGAATACGAATTACCCGGACGGACTCCTGCAGCCTGACTTGGTGAAAGAGTTGCTCCTGTACGGGTTCTGATAGCGCTTCTATTAGGACGAACCGAATTTACACCGTCAGATCCCGAAACCACTCTTCCTGATGAAGATCCGTTACGTGTTGCGGTACGATAGCTATTAGCACTATTACGGACATTTTGTCTGGAATTTCCTACATACGAATTACGACTATTCCTATCATAACTATTCACATAATTATTCCGGCTTGGGCGTGAAGAGCCATAGCTGTTGGTGTATCTTCCGGCATGTATTCCCGGATTACGTCTGCTTGAGCCATACCATCCATGACCGCCTCCCCAGTAGCCGCCGCCCCAACCGTGACCGGAATAATGCGGATAATAATGATGGTGGTGGTGATGATGGTAGCCCCAATAGCCACCCCAGTAGCCGCCACCCCAATAACCGGGATAGTACCAGCTATTGTAGTACCACGGCGAACTCCATCCCCAACTGAATCCCCAGCTGGCGCCATATGGATAATTCCAACGCCAATCCCACCACAAGCGGTTCGTGTAAGTGGGAAAAACGTATGCATACAATCCGTCATCATATACATTCCAATCCCATGAAGGCAAACCGTAAACCACATCCCAATAGAGCGGACTGCTTACCGGAATGGCGTAACGGGGATTGCGGAAACGGACGATACGCATCGCGTATTCATAATCGTCTTGAGAGCCCTCAAAACCATTAACCCATTCCCCTCTCTCATTCAAAGGTTTCTCCTCAATATACAAGGTATCATTCTCCATCGAGAAGTTATTATCTCGTGAAGTATAACGACGATTATACTCATCCACATCGCGCACTTTTCCTTTCACATCCTTCACCACCACTGTAGAACCGGGGGCTGCGTAAACGGTAGTCGTGTTCTGCTTCTGCGGAACCACCACTTTCACCTCTTGCTTAACCTCCTCTTTCTTTTCAGCTTTTTTCTTAGGGATGAAATAAAGGTCGTCATCAACGCTTTGTGACATTGCCCAATAAGGCAAGCACACCATCATAAGCGAAGCTAATACAATCTTTTTCATACTCGTACCTGTTTTATTTGTTATTCTATCTACTTTTTCTAGTGCAAAGATAGCCAGAGGTTTCAGTTCATAACAAAGAAAATCCCTATTAGTTGGTAGGGATTTCCCTATTTTAGTAACGGACTTCAACTATTTTATCTATTTCTGCACACACACGGAAAACAGAAGAACGTCCGTTCACATACGTTGATGGTAAACAAATCTGGTGGTAAAACAACTTTTTATAATAAGTTGCACCCACTTATACCCTCATGCCCTCACTAAAAGCCATAACCTACTCATTATTAAACCACTACCCACAGTGAGGGCATGCTAAAAAGTGAGAGCATTGCCCTCATGCCCTCACTCCTAATTTCTTGCTTCTCTCACTTTAAATCATTCATTCACAACATAATACCCATTTATTGGCTTATAAACCGGTTGTTTGGGAAGTCCCACATTTTTCAGCTTTCCTTCCTCGCACAAGCGGTGTAAATGGCGGCTGGCCGTACTTTGTGTCATACTGCAAAGAAGCTGGAAACTTTTCCGCTGCACAAAATCATGAGTTGTGAAGAACTCCGTCAGCAATGCGTCAATTTCCTCATCGGTCAGTTTACTTGAATGAAACGAGAACCGGGTAGCGACGCGTTGAAACAGGCCATCGCCAAGCGCGATGCCGCCGCGATCGCCAAGGCCGTCAAGTCGGTGAACGATTCGAAGACGGCGAAGGAGAAGGCCGACGCGGAAGCCAAAGCCAAGGCCGAACAGGAAGCGGCGGCGGCAGCCGCAGCTGCCGTCGCCGCGCAGCAGGCGCAGGCATCGCAATCCCAAACATATTCAGGCGGCGGATCATACTCGAACCGCGGCTACTCGTATTCGGGCGCATCCTCGGGTGGTTCCACATCCTCGCCGGCGCAATCCAATGGCAGCGGCGGTTCGTCTGCCGGTTCCGGCTCCGGCCTGCACATCGTCATCGGCGGCAGCGGCGTTCCCGCCCAGAACGGGCAATGCAGACCCGGAAACACTTGCATGGATGGCGTTTGCAACACCTGCCCGTGAGCCAGTATGGACGATCTGACGGCTTCTCCGCCGGTCGCCCAAATGTCCAAACCGGCATGCCGGCAATCGGGTTTCAATGGTCTCGAATGGGGAGGAATCGAATCCCCGTCCGAGACCATTAACGATGTAAGGAGAAACCAGTGAGGTTACCTAAGAAGAAAGCTGTGAAGGCGGCGGTGGCCGGCCTTGCGGCATCCGCGATGCTGCTCACGGCCATGCCGGCCTACGCCGGCATCGGTTCCGGCGGCGGCGGGGTCCACGGCGGCGGCAGCAACGTCGGCCCGAGCGGGGATATCCTCTACCTCCAGGACGACAGCAACTACACGGATTCACCGACCCAGGGATGGGGCCAGGCGTCCATCGACTACGCGCTCCAGACGATGCGCAATTCCGGCTACAAGATCCCACCGATGACAGCTACGCCATCGTGTCCCGGATCAAGAGCTCCTGCACCGAGGCGATCAACCAGGCCGTCGCCGACAAGTCCGACGGCGATGCCACCCAGGCCCGCGTGATCGGCGTCGCCGCGACCATCGCGGACGGTTCAGACGGCCTGGTCCCTTGGGGGCACCAACCCGACCGACTTCCGCAAACCGGTTCGACGCCCAACTGGAACGCCCTAGGGCGACAAGAGCGACGACCTCAAGGGCTACACGCCACCTGGGTCAAAAAAGTGTACGACAGTTCGCCAATCAGATTGCCGTGACCGGACAACAGTATCCAACCGGCGTCCAGGTCGTGTGCGTCGCAGTCAACAACCAGCAGCCGCCACGCGACTACGATCTGACCGTCACCACGACGCACAAGCAGAAGACCGACCTGAAGGTCGGCTCCACCGACCCGATCGGTGACACCCTGCACGCGAGCAACAACGGCAGCAGCATCAAAGAGAACCTGAACGGCACCGCCATCATCCACTACGAGGGCCAGAAGAACGGCTACGTCGCGGCCAAGACGGTCAGCAAGCCGATCACCTTCGCCAACTCGGGCGACACACAGCTCGACAACCTCGCCACTCCGGCGGACTTCGGCATGAGCCACTGGCAGGAGGGACAGTACTGGATCGACATCCAGGTCGCCAAGCAGGGCAAGATGAAAGAGGCCGTCGACACCACGGACAAGGATCCGTCCGAGACCTGGAACGTGAGCGCCGAACCGCCGACGCCGCCGGTCAAGACCATCGACGACGGCGTGAGCGCCGACAGCATGACCAACCGCACCGTCATCACCTACGGCACCGGCAAGGGCGGCTATGAGATGGCGTTCAAGGACAAGATCACCCCGAACGGCGTCGACTACAGCGTCGACAACTACAAGCTCGTCGACAAGAGCGACAACGACCGCGACGTGAGCGGCGAGTTCACGATCGACTGGGACCGCAAGACGGACACCGTCACCGCGGTGCGCACGGCCGACAAGGGCGAGATGCCTTTGGACCACCAGTACGAGTTCAGCTTCGACATCACCGTCAGCAAGCCGAAGGACTTCAAGAAGGTCAAGGACCACGCGACCGGCAGGTGGAACCAGGAGCCCGAGGCCGACGCCGGCAGCAAGGAATTCGACACCTGGCAGCCGAACCCGGACAAGAGCTGGATCGTCAAGCGGGACGGCAAATGGCAGGCCGTCATCGACCCGCAGGAGACCAACAAGACCGGCGGCGACTCCCACACCTACCTCGACGGCGACAAGGTCGGCAGCGTCGTCAACGGCACCGTCGGCAGGAACCTGATCCAGGAGCCCAGTAAGCTCACGCTCACGGACAACTGGACGGCCGCCGACTACATCTTCGACGCCGACACCAAGAACATCCGCGTCTACGAGGCCGACGCGGGCACCGACCGCGAAAGCAGCGTCAGCGACATCGTGAACACCGGCAAGGACGTGACCGACCAGTTCGACATCACCGTCCAGGGCACCAAGGCCGCCGCCAAGGCCAAGGCCTCCTACCTCAAGGGATTGAAGGGATTGAAGAACCCGAAGCAGGTCACGCTCCTCATCCCCGGCACGGTGAACTTCGCCGACGGCAAGGGCGCGGCCCAGGTCCGCAAGGACTTCGGCAGGAACGCAGGAGACGAACTCGCCTTCTGCACCGACCCGAACGGCAAGAGTCTGACCAACAGCGGCTCCGAGACCGTGAACAAGCACACCGAGCCGACCAACGAGCCGCAGATCTGCGGCTACGTGCCGCCGGCGAAGAAGGACGTCGTGTCCGAGGCCAGCCAGGGCGGCGAGCAGGAAAGCGTCCAGGGCAAGGTGGTGTATCCGGGCCAGAAGGTCGAATATCAGCTCAACACCCAGCCGCAGCTGCCCTCCAGCCTCGCCTACGGCATCAAGTCCGTGAGCTTCACCGACTCCTACGACCGCTATCTGAAGCCGGACAAGCAGACCCTGGAGATGATGGACCTGAACACCGGCAAGCCGGTGTCCAAGAAGAAGTACACGACCAAGTGGGATGATTCCAAGCACATGTTCACCCTGACCGTCACCGACCAGGAGACGATCGGCCAGTGGCGCGCCGGAACCAATCCACGCATCCAGGTCCGCTTCGAGGGCACCGTCTCGGACGACGCCCCCACCGACCACAAGGTGAACAACAAGTGGGTGCTGACCCTCAACAACTCGCTGACCCCGTCGAACGAGGTGTTCAACATCCCGCCGACGCTCAACCCGAAGAAGAAGGACACGCAGAAGGATCCGACGATCGACATCGACGGCATGACCGCGCTGCTGGGCGACGAGATCTACTACCGCGTCGACATCGACGCCACGCAGACCAACCAGGCCTACAAGGTCTGGAGGCTCGGCATGACCGACGACTACGACGACTCGTATCTGAAGCTCGACGCCTCCAAGGTGGAGATCACCGACGAGACCGGCAAGGACGTGACCGCGAGGTTCAACATCCAGGACAAGGACGGCGTGCTCTACGCCTACGCGAAGACCGTGGACACCGAGGTTCCCGCCACCGGCGAGACCGTGAAGGGCGACCCGCAGCCGACGGACCTCAAGGCCTACAGCGAGTCCGACGAGCATGACCCGCTCACCCAGCCGTCCATCGACCAGACGCTCCTCGGCCACACGTACACCGTGACCATGCCGATGACCGTCATCAAGGTCACCGACGGCTACGTCGTGAGGAACAAGGCCACGCAGGTGCTCAACAAGGTCCGCAAGGACACCAACGAGGTCACGAACCCGTTGAAGCCCGTCAACCCGTCCAAGGACGTGACCGTGAAGGTCGGAGGCGAATCCGTCAACGGCCGGAGCATCTACAAGGGCCGCACGTTCCTGTACCAGCTCGACTCCAGCATCCTGCCGGCCCACCGCGCCTACCCGCAGGTGGACGAGTGGTACATCGAGGACGCGCTCGACCCGGCGTTCGACGAATTCACGGGCCAGTGGGTCGTGTACGCGAGCCGCGACCTGTACAGGGACGGCCAGGTCATCGCCGCCAAGGGCGAGAAGATCGCCGGCAGCGGCTTCGACAGCTCGAGGTTCGGCGGCGACCTGTTCACGCTCTCCACGGCCAGCGTGGACGGACGCAACGTCGTGACCATAGGCACGACCGAAGCGTACCGTGCCCTCGTGTCCGCGGACAACGAGCATGAGGCCGGATGGCGCCCGTACATCCAGACCACACGCCTCGCAGTCACCGACCGTCACGAGAACCAGTTCACGGAGCATTACAACGGCAAGGCGTTCCAGTCCAACATCGTGTGGACCCGAACCCCGGACATGACCCCGGGCATCCACATCGAGAAGTACGACGTGGCCTCCGGCGAACAGGCCGGCGACCGCGACGACGTGAAGGACGCGTTGAAGATGGCCGGAGACAGCCAGCAGATCGCGTTCAAGATCACCAACACGTCCAAGACCGATCCGACGACCGGTGAGGGCGCCTGGTATCTCGCCAAGGACCTCAGGATGGTCGACAAGACCATCGCGGGCGAAGGCGAGGTCGTGGACCTGAAGTATCCGGACGATTGGGACACCTTGGTGCTCAAGCCCGGCGAGTCCACCATCATCACCGGCACGTTGAAGGGCGTCGAGCAGGGCGGCAAGCACACCAACCGTGTGAAGGTCACCGGCACGCCGCTCGTCGAATGCCCCGTCACCGACCAGTTCGGAGACCAGCAGCCCGCCGACGGCGACCAGACCGGCGACAGCCAGTCTGATGGTGACGGACAGTCCGACACCGGCACCGGCACGAAGGTCGACGGCGACGCGTCCGACACGACAGGCCTCAAGCAGGTCAAGGTCGGCGACAGGACCCTGTGCGAGGACACCACCGTGGAATCCAACACGGATGACTGGAACGGATACCGCGAAAGCCTCGCCAAGACCGGCGCGACCATCGCCGGCATCCTGCTCGCCATCGTCGCGTTCGGAGCCATCGGCGTGGCCCTCATGGGCGCACGCCGCAGGACCGGCGCCCACTCCGGCAGGTAACCGCTAAGGCGCTTCGGCGCCGGATTCCCTGACCATCATGGCCGCGAGCCCCGTTTCTCCGTGGGGCCGCGGCCATTTTTTTGCCGCGGCGCTGAAACTTGTAGACATGGTGCACCGTTTGGCGGCGTGTCCCGGGACAGTATGGGGAACGTCGAGAGCGTCCGGCCGCGCCATGTGGGTCGGATGCGAAGGGAAACGACCATCAGAAGGAGAAATCCAACATGGACAAACGAAAGATCTCGGCCGTATGCGCGACCGTGGCCGCGTTGGCGGCGTTGTGCGTGCCAGGCTCCGCCGCGTTCGCCGCGGACGGCACGCTCACGTTGAACGCGGGCGACGGCAGCACCCTCGCCGGACACAGCTTCACCGTGTACAAGGTCGCTGGATACAACGACGTCGTCAAGGACGGCGCGAACGTGAAGAGCGTGAGCGCCTCATCCCCGGACGCCACGACCGACGCGTGGGTCAAGGCCGCGTTGAACAAGAACGGCGTGACCTACAACACGTCCGAAGGCCGTAACGCCGCCGAACAACTCCTGCGGTTGAAGACCAATTCGGACACGCTGCGCAAGGTCGCCGGCACCCTGCAGTCCACCGCCGCGTCCAGCAAGGTGGCGGCCGTGAAGACCAACCAGACCTCCGCCACGGGCAGTCTGAACCTGACCCTGCCGGAGGGCTATTATCTCGTCGTCGACGCCCAGGGAATCCCGATCCTCGTGTCCACCACGATCGGCGGCAGCGTCAGGATGAGCAACGGCCAGACCCTCGGCTCCACCCAGATCAAGACCAACGTCACCAAGATCGACAAGAAGATCAAGAGCGTGGACGGCACGTGGAAGGATTCCGCGGCCGCGACCAACGGCGAGACCCGTGACTTCAAGGCCACGTTCACCGTGCCGAACAAGCTGGCCGTGGACACCATCACCCTCGAGGACCACATGACCGGCATCGTCTACGTGGACGGCTCCTTCCACGCGACCACGTCGTCCGGCACGGACGTGACCAACCAGTTCGGCACCATCGGCAAGGACAAGGTCGGCAATTCCGACGGCACCGGCTTCAAGGTCACCAGCCTGCAGAGCTTCGTGGACACCTACCAGGGCAAGCAGGTGACCGTGACCTACCAGGGCAAGGTCGTCAACGCGTCCAAGGCCAACCAGGGCCTCAACCAGATCCTGATCACCTCGAACTGGCTGCCCAACGTGGTCCCGCCGGACGTGCCGACCCCGAACCCGGGCACCGATGAGACCCCGGTCCCGACCTACGACGTGAATCTGAAGAAGATCAGCGCGGCCGACGGCAACAAGGTCATCCAGGGAGCCAAGTTCAAGCTCCACAACGACAGCCTGAACCAGTGGTACGTGTGGAACACGGGTTCGAACCAGTGGACGTTCACCACGGATGAGTCCAAAGCCACCGAATTCTCCACGAACGCGTCCGGCGTGATCAACTTCACCCGTCTGGGCGCCGGCACGTACACCGTGAAGGAGACCCAGGTGCCGACCGGCTACTTCAGCTTCGTCAAGCCGAGCTTCACCCTCAAGATCACCGACGACGGCCACGTGACCATCACCGGCAAGGACCAGCCGGGACTCACCGGCACGGTCAACAACGCGGACGGCAAGACCACCACCCCGACCGCCGTGGTGAAGAACATCGACAACATCACCCAGCTGCCGCAGACCGGCGCGACCACCATGGCCGTCATGCTGGTCGGCGCGTTCGCGATCATCCTCGTGGCCACCGCGTCCGGCTTCGCCGCCTACCGAGTCCGCCACGAGAACCTGGGCGACGGTCCGGCCATCGCCTGATTTTTCCGAATCGTCCCCGGCCTCGAAAGCGAGGGGCCGGGGAGCCAGGAGCCGGGATCGTGCGGCCTTTTCTCCTGTCAGCCGCACGATCCCGGCCCTCTTCCAAAAAATACGGAACTCGCATATGAATCACAAAGGATGAGGGAAATGGGATTCCTTACAAGACTTCTCGCCGGTCTTCTCGCCGCGTCCACGTTGGGCACCGGCCTGGCCGGCACCGCCAACGCGGTGGACGCGGCCGGCGCGGCATCCGATGCGACGGGCGCCGTCACCACCACGGCCGACGATACGGGCGGACGCACGGTCCTCGACTGCAGGCAATCCGGCGAAGGCGCCACCGGACCATACGCGGACAAATTCTGCTGGATCGACTGGTCGAACCTGCCGTTGGACTCCAGCGGGAAACCGACGCCGGTGCGCATCAACGTGCCTGGTGGGCATATCGACGCGGACGCGACCGTCACGCATACCGACAACGCGGCGTTGACCGCGAAGGACTTCACCGGCAACAAGTGGAGCCGGCTGACCCCCGCGTACAGGCTCACGGGTAACACCGCTCTCGCTTTCCACCACATTCAAGGCAATAGTGCGGATCCGTTGGCGTCTGTCATGTTTTCCAACATTACGTCCGTCGCCAATCAAACCGCCACGAGCGTGAACGTACTGAAGGATTTCCAGCTCGCTTTCGGTGATGCTGAGACGATGAGCGGTTACGTCGTCAACGACAAGAAGACCTACGAACAGACCGACATCGAATCCGACAAGATGTTGGATAAGCTCGGCATGATTGGTGATGCCAATCCGAACCAATCGTATTCGGAAGCGAACACCGGCTATGGCACCACGCACGTGACATTGGCCGGAGGTCCCGCTGGCAAGCACGCACCCTTTACTGACGATTCGAATTCGAAAGGCGCGGCCGTAATCGGCGCAACGCAGCCGACCCGGTTCAAGGTCTCTTTTAAACAGGTGAACCATCCTGTCAATAATGCGTGGAGCGCGATCGCGATCGGCGTGTACATGCCGTACCTGACCGCATATCCGCTCACCTACGACAAGAACTCGTCCGATGCTTCAGGCCAGGTCCCGTCGAACCAGCGTGGCAAGGAGAACACCACCCAGCCCGCTAAGACCAAGACCAGCGGAATCGTCAAGACCGTCGCGGACGACACGTCGAATCTGCCTGACCATCTGGTCAACGGCGACTTCAATGTGAATTACAAGGACCAGTGGCTGACCGGCGGTTGGAACTGGACATCTATCACTCCTGATGGCAAGTATCTGAACTCGGTCCGTAATTGGAACGACAGCGCCACAACCTGGAAGACCGTCAATGGTTGGGACAAGACCAAATTTGGCTGGTCCAGCACCCAGAAGGACGGTACCGATGACATCCAGCACAAGGCCGGCGCGGTCGAGATCCAGTATGACGATCAGGCCGACAACGTGTACGCGGAATTATGCGCCTACGAGGCCGGCACCGCGATCTACCAGGACATCAAAACCGTTCCCGGCACCCTGTACAAGGTGCGTTTGAAGCACGCCAGCCTGTACGACGGTTATCTGGACAAGATGCAGGTGATGATCGGCGCTCCGGGCCACGAGCAGCCGGTCGAGATGACCCGCACCGGCGTGAACGGGCACGGCGACAAGCTCAACGAGAAATCAAACATCATCGCCACGAAAGTCTCGAACACGGGTGAGAACGATCGTAACCATGATTCCCAGTGGGAGTCCTACGAGGGCACGTATCTGATTCCCGCGGGCCAGACCGTGACCCGCTTCACGTTCAGGAGCGTCGGCTCCAGAAACCTTGACCACGGCAACTTGCTGGACGACATCGTGTTCGACAAGGCATACCGCCTGGACTACGACAAGAACTCCACCGCCGCCGCCGGCGAGGTCCCGTCGAACCAGCGTGGCAAGGAGAACACCGTCCAGCCCGCCAAATCCAAGACGACCGGCACGGTGAAGACCGTCGTGGATACCTCTGACGGATTGCCGACCGAATTGGTCAACGGCGATTTCGAATATCCGGGAGCTGATGTCTTAAGCCAGAACCTTCGTGACAAGAAGAGGAACTGGTGGGGTGTCAGCCGCAAGGACAAGATGGTCTACGAGTCCGATAATCCCACCAAATGGGTCTCCCTCCCGTCGACCTTCGATTCGGATAGATTCGCGTGGGATTCCAGCGAGGCCGGAAAAACGTCTGGCGTCCAGGAGGGGTCCTCGCAATGGCATACGAACGAGGTCGAACTTCAAAGGGATTCACGTACGGGCAACATGTACGCCGAGCTCTCTCCATATCAGGCACAGAGCAGCATCCGCCAATACATCCGCACCACGCCCGGTGCCCTGTACAAGGTGCGGTTGAAGCATGCCAGTTTGAGCAGCGAGTATTTGGACAAGATGCAGGTTCTAATCGGGGCGGATGGAAACGAGCAGCCGGTGAGGATGACCCGTGTCGAGTCCCAGAACGGGCTTGACGCCATCGGGGAGTCCACGGCATCCACGACCATTTCGACCCACGCATCGAACAAGGCCGAGATCTCATGGGGTTCCGGGCTTGGATATCATTCGTCACGGAACCATGACGGACAGTGGGCGACTTATGAGGGGGTCTATGTAGCCACTTCCGATGTGACGGTGTTCACGTTCAAGAGCGTTGACTCGCCGTCCTTCAACACCGGAAATCTGTTGGACGACGTGGTTTTCACCAAGGCATACAAGCTCACCTATGACAAGAACTCGGCCGATGCATCCGGTCAGGTTCCGTCGAACCAGCGCGGCAAGGAGAACACCACCCAGCCCGCCAAGACCAAGACCAACGGAACCGTCAAGACCGTCGCGGATACCAACGCCAGCCTGCCGGACCATCTGGTCAACGGCGACTTCAGCGTGAACTACCACGACCAGTGGAAGGACAGCTTCGGCGGCTGGACCAGCATCGACCCGAACGCGGGCAAGACGCTGCACGCCACCAGCCTTCCCAATGGCTCCAGCTGGAAGTGGACCGCCATCAACGGGTGGGACAAGTCCAAGTTCGGCTGGACCAGCACCCAGAAGGCCGGAAGCAACGTCCAGCAGAAGGCCAACGCGGTCGAACTCCAGTACGACGACTCCACCGCCGACAACGTGTACGCGGAGCTCTGCGCCTACGAGGCCGGCACAGCCATCTACCAGGACATCAGGACCGTGCCCGGCACCCTGTACAAGGTGCGGTTGAAGCACGCCAGCCTCAACAGCACGTACCTCGACAAGATGCAGGTCATGATCGGCGCGCCCGGCCACGAGCAGCCCGTCGAGATGACCCGCACCAGCGTCAACGGGCACGGCGATAAACTCAACGAGAAGTCCACGACCATCGCCACCAAGGTCACGAACGGCAACAACCGCCACCACGCCGACCAGTGGGAGACCTACGAGGGCACCTACCTGATCCCCGACGGGCAGACCACGACCCGCTTCACGTTCAAGAGCATCGACTCCAAGCAGCTCGACTACGGCAACGTGCTCGACGACATCGTGTTCGACAAGGCATACCGCCTGGACTACGACAAGAACGCTTCGGATGCCACCGGCGAGGTTCCGTCGAACCAGCGCGGCAGGGAGAACACCACCCAGCCCGCCAAGGACAAGACCTCCGGCAGCGTGAAGCTCGTGGCGGATGATGATGTGGTGGAATACGCCGCCAACGGCTTGCCGAAGCAGATCGTCAACAGCGACTTCGACCATGATTGGCGGAACATCGTCAGCCAGTCCAAGATGAGCGCGAAATACAATTTCGCCAACATCGACCCCGCGCACGGCGACGTGGAGATCAGCGGCGCGCTGAACAGCAAGGGCGAGGCGTCCAAGCACTGGGTCCACCTCAACGGGTTCGACGCGAACAAGTTCGGCTGGAAATCCAACCAGACCGACACCAGGGTCGACGGGCGCGGCGGCATCGTCGAGATCCAACGCTCCAAGGCGAACGACAACATGTACGCCGAGATCACCGCCTCGCAGGCCAACACGTACCTGTACCAGGACATCGACACCGCGCACGATTATCCGACCGTGTACACGGTGAAGCTCCGGTACGCGCACAGGAACGGGACCATCAACTCCAATGAGAAGATCCAGATCCTCGTCGGAGCGCCCGGCCATGAGCAGCCGGTGGAGATGACCCGCATCGCGTCCGACCGAGGCAACAGGCTGGGTGAGAAGTCCACCACGGTGAACGCTCCGAACACGGATGGCTGGCTCGGCTCGTGGGACACGTTCCAGGGTTCGGTCGTGGTTCCCGCCGGTCGGAACGTCAGCAGGTTCACGTTCAAGGCGTTGGGTTCCATCGACGGCATCTCCGGCAATCTGATCGACGACGTGCAATTCAAGCTCGCCTACAAGCTCTCCTACGACAAGAATTCGCAGGACGCCTCCGGCCAAGTCCCGTCGAACACGACGCCGGACACGACGCAGACGGCGTCCTCCAAGTCAACCGGCAAGGTGTCCGACCTCGTGCAGCGCACCACCACCCACGAGGACGGCAGCGTGACCGTCAAGACCATCGACACGAGCACGGACGTGGTGTCCGGCTGCCAGGTCTACTATCCGGCCGGCCAGAAGATCACGTTGGCGACCATGGCGAAGGACGACGACTGCTGGGATTCCAGCATGCTGTCGCGTCCGGGCCACACCCAGCTGGGTTGGAACCAGGACCGGAACGCGACCCAGGCGCAGGCCCAGGTCACGATGGTCGAGGGCGGCATGACCGTGTACGCGGTGTGGGTCGGCAACCCGGTCCTCACCTACGACACGAACAAGCCGAGTACGTGGACCGGCGAGATGCCGTCCACCCCGGCGTCCGTGAGCGTGCCGTACAACACGGCCGCGGCGGATGGTTCCGGCTGGCAGGCGGGCGACGTGTCGAAGCTCCGCGGATACAAATTCCTCGGCTGGTACACGGGACCGCAGGATAACGCGGGCCTGTACGACTGGAACACCCTGTTGACGGGCAGCGTGACCGTGTACGCGCACTGGCAGCGGTTGCAGGCCAACGTGATCTACAACGCGAACGGCGGCACCGGTTCGCATGCGAACACGACCGGTTGGCAGTATTCGGACGTGACCATTCCCGGCGACACGTCGAAATCGTTCACGCGAGACGGATACGTCTTCAAGGGATGGTCCCTCAAAGCAGGCAAGGCCGATGTCGTCTATAAGGATGGTTCACAGATCCCGTTGCAGGACAAGGACATCACCCTGTACGCGCAATGGCAGGGGATCCATGAGAACTTCACCGAGACGGGCGGCATTAGCCTGCCGCTGCTTATCGCGGGAGGTATCGGTCTGCTCGTGATGGGTGTCGGGTCCACGGTCATGCTCACGAGACGTATGAACGGCCACGGCATGCCGGACGGCGAGTGACCGGGAACAGATGACGGGAGGGCCGGCGGCCGGCCACCCACCACTCCGACCGGATGCGGCGTGATGGCCTGGACACCGGCTTTCCCTGTTCTTCCCGATATTCGTGGAATGGATCGTGGCGAAGGCATGGACGTTATGGACTGGGATTGGATCATCGAGGGCGAACGCGCCACGGAGGGCCGGCGCGGACGGCGTGTGCGCCGTCTGCATGCCCGTCGCGCGCGTCGCGTGTTCCGTGCTCTCGTCGCGGTCACCGTCGCCTGCTGCCTGTTGGGCGTGGGCGTTTTCGCGTGGCTTGGCATGGAACAGGCCGGCACGGCCCGCCGTGCCGCCGAATCCTCCGCGTTGGCGGTGAAGGACGACCATTCGGCCGAACGGTACGCGCGCATGGTCGCCAAAGCCCGCGCATACAACCGGCGTCTCGCGGCCACACCGCAGGTCATCGGCGAACTGTCCGGCGAGGACGGCGCCGTCAAGGGCGATTTCGGGTTCAAATCCGACAGGGAGTACCAGAGCCTGTTGGATTTCGGCGACGGGATCATGGCGACAATCGAGATCCCGTCGATCGGCGTGGACCTGCCCGTCCGGCATGGGGCCGACGCGTACGCGCTGGACAACGGGCTCGGCCACCTGCACGGCACGTCCCTGCCAGTCGGCGGGACCAGCACGCACAGCGTCATCACCGGACATACGGGAGTGGCCGACAAGGCCCTGTTCACCCGGTTGACCGAACTGCGGAAGGGCGACGTGTTCTATGTTAAGGTCGCGGCCCAGACCCTCGCCTACAAGGTCACGCGCATCAGGACGGTCGACCCGGACGATCTGAGGAGCGTGCGCGTCGAACCCGGCCGCGACCTGGTCACGCTGGTCACGTGCACGCCGATCTTCCTGAACACGTACCGTCTGCTCGTCACGGGCGAACGCGCGAGCATGCCGGGCGACGCGCCCTATCCCGAGGACGCGCCAAAGACCAGCAGGCGGGACATGCGCCCCTATCTCGTGTCCGGCGTGACACTGCTCGCGGGACTGCCCGCGGCGGTCGTCGCGTCCAGGAGGAAAACCCGCCCGTACGGGAGACACGGACGGAAGGACTGACCTTGGACGGCGTCACGTGGGGTAGTCTGTAAGGGTGTGACGCCACGCCACCGCCGACAGGCCGACACGCCGATGACGCCGATATCGGATTGGGGGCACGTGGAATGTTTGACGGAAACGTCGCAGGGATGTTTCCACTGGAGCCGGATCCCATGGAGGGAACGGCATTGGAGGGTAGACAGATATGAACAAGAAGGCTTTCAGCGTCGCGGTCGCATCCGTGGCGGTCGCGGGCACCATCGCCGCACCGGCCATGGCGGACGAGACCGCGGTCACGCCGGTCGAACAGGCCCAGCAGGCCGTCGTCCAGGCGCAGGAAGCGGTCGACCAGGCCGCGGCCCAGCAGGGCGCGCAGCAGGATCAGGTGTCCGCCGCCCAGCAGCAGGTCGCCAATGCCAAGGACAGCCTCGACCAGGCCAACACCGGCGTGCAGGACGCGCAGCAGGACGTGCAGCAGGCCCAGTAGCAGGTCGACCAAGTCCAGCAGGACGTGCAGCAGGCCCAGCAGAACGTCGAGGACACCATCAACCAGGACCGGAACGTGCAGCAGGCCACCACCGGCGTCCAGCAGGCGCAGGACAGCCTCGGCCAGGCGCGGGACAATCTCAAGCAGGCGCAGGAGAAGGCCGACCAGACCGCGAAGAACGCCAGCAAACTCGAGAAGGCCATGAACGACAGCCAAGCCATCCGCGACGACGCCGCCAAGGCCAAGGAGCAGGCCGACCGGAAGGCCAAGCAGGCTCAGGCAAAGGTCGACGCGACCGACAAGGCGAAGCTCGACCAGGACACCGCCGCCAAGAAGACCGACGCCGCCAAGGCTCAGGCGAAGGCCAACGAGGCCCAACAGGCCGCGGACAAGGCGCAGGCGAAGAGCGACGAGGCGAAGGCGAAGCTCGACGAGGCCACCCGCCTGGCGGGCGACGCGAACGATCCCGCCAAGGTCAAGGAGGCGCAGGACGCCGCCCAAAAGGCTGGCGAGGCCGTCAAGGACGCGAAGCAGGCGCAGGCCGAGGCCACCGTCGCCGCCGCGACCGCGAAATCCACGGCCGACAAGACCCAGTCGAAGGCCGACGACGCGCGGAAGAAGCTCGACAAGGCGAACGACGCCGCCGACCAGGCGAAGGCGCAGGCCGACAAGACACAGGCCGCGCTCGACAAGGCCCAGGCGGACAAGACCACGTCCGACAAGGCGCTCGACAAGGCCCAGGCCGCGAACGACAAGGCCCAAAGCGAGTTCGCCAAGGCCGACCAGAAGGCCGCTGACGCGAAGACCGCCGCCGAGAAGGCCGCCCGGCAGGCGGATGCGGCGCAGGCCGCGTACGACGCGGCCGTGAAGGCCGCGCAGGATGCGAAGAAGGCCGCGGACGAGGCCGCCGAGAAGGAGGCGCAGGGCGCGGCCGGCTGGTTCCAGTCCGACAACGCGGAGCAGGCGTACAAGTATCTGACCGATTCCAGCGTCTCCCAGTACCTCGAATACACGCATATCGGCGCGAAGGACGATGCGACCAGCCTCGACAACCTGCTCAAGGCCCTGGACATGATCGACGAGTGCAACAAGCTGCGCGCGGAGAACGGGTTGGAGCCGTTGAAGGTGTCGGAGACCGCGTTGGCCATGGCCATGGTCCAGGCCAACTACGCGGCCAACGGCCACTACGAGCACAACTACCAGTACGACAACGTCGGCGAGAATCTCAACTGGGGCTTCGCCGATGACGATCCGTACGATGGTTGGTACACGATGGAGAAGGAGACCTACGACGCGGCCGTGAAGTCCGGCGACTATCCCGACCTCGCCAGCCTGTCCGCGTACGACGTGTTCCGGAAGTATCCGGACCTGTATTACAAGGTCGGCCACTACCTCAACATCGTCAATCCGGACTACATCGCCACCGGCATGGCCTACAGCGGCTACGGCGAAACCAACTATGACCACGCGTTCACGCAGGAGTACTTCAACGACTGGAACTCCTACAATACGCACGACACCGTGTACGACGCGGCCGTCTACCGCACCATGGTCGAGAACTACGTCAACCAGGTCCGTTCCGCCCAGTCCACGTACGACGAGGCGTTGAAGAAGGTCGACGAGGCCAAGAAGGCGCTCGACAAGGCCAACCAGGCGAAGGCCGACACCACGGCCGCGCAGGCCGCCGCCGAACAGGCCCAGCAGGCCGCGAAGGCCGAGGCCGCCGAAACCGCGAAGGTCCTCATCGCCGCGACCGCCAAGAGCCAGCAGACCCAGTCCGCGTACGAGCAGGCGAAGAGCGCGAACGACAAGGCCCAGGCCGACTACACGGCCGCGGACACCGCCCGCCAGTCCGCCCAAGCCGACTATGACGAGGCGAAGAGCGCGAACGACAAGGCCCAGGCCGACCTCAAGGCGGCCGAGACCGCCGTCGGCCAGGCGCAGACGGCTCTGGACAAGGCGCAGGCCGACAAGACCCAGGCGGACGAGCGTGTCAGCATCCTGACCGACGCGGAGAACGCGTTGGCCCAGGCCCAGTCCGCCTACGACGAGGCCAAGAGCGAGGCCGACCAGGCCCGGCAGGCGTTGGAGGCCGCCAAGGCGGATCTCGACGCGAAGCAGGACGCGTACGCGCAGGCGAAGGCCAAGAGCGACGAGGCCGCACGGCAGGTCAAGGATCTCGAGGCCGCGTTGGCCGACCTCGACGCCAAAACCCAGGCGTTGACCGCCGCGCAGAAGGACCTCGACGCGAAGACCCAGGCCTACGAGCAGGCTTCCACGGCCCGCGACGACGCCGCCAAGCAGGTCGAGGCCGCCAAGACCGCGGTGAAGGACGCCGAACAGGCGCTGTCTGACGCGCAGGCCAAGCTCGAGCAGGCCAAGCGGGACGCGCAGGCCACCGACGCGGTCAAGGCCGCGCAGGCCACCGTGGACAAGGCCCAGGCCGACCTCGACGCCGCGAAGCGGGCGTTGACCGCCGCTCAGGCCAAGCTCAAGGCGGCGAAGGCCGCGCAGGCGCAGGCCAAGGCCGCCGTGGACAAGGCCCAGGCCGCATTGGCCGCCGCGATCAAGGCCGCGGCCGACAAGAACGGCTCCAAGACCGACAACAACAACACCGGCAACGGTTCCGCCACGGTGTCCGGCGCGCAGACCGGACAGACGGGCCTGAAAGCCAGCGAGACGGCCGCGCAGGCCGCCGCCGCGAAGGCCGACAAGGTCATGGCATCCACCGGCGCGAACACGAACGGCATGCTCCTCGCGGCCGTCGCCCTCACCGGCATCGGCTGGACCATGCTCGACATGAAGCGCCGCCGCATGGACGTGACCGCACGCCACAGCACACGCTGACCCAAATCCCCCTCCAATCCAGAACAAGCGGCCGGAACAGGACCCATGGAAACCCGTACGACGGTTTCCGGAACTCCCGTTCCGGCCGTTTTCCTTTCTGGTGCGTCAGAACTTGTAGACATGGTGCACCGCAGGGCGCCGCACCCCGGGACAGTATGGGAGCGTCGAGAAAACGAAAAACCGAACGAAAGGCCCACGGAATGGCGCAAACTACCCGGCAGCAGATTCAAACCATGTTCGATTTGATCGAGACCTTGAAGGAACGCAAATACCTTCCAGGGGAATCGAAGATCTCCGATGACCGCATCACCGACGCGCTGCGCACCATGGTCGAGCCGAACGGACTCATGGACGCGACCATCGCGAAGGTCCTTCGCCCCGACATGTCCGGAGAGGAGTTCGAAGCGGTCGCCATGTTGGACGAGGAGGCGTCGTACGGACTGTTCGACACGTATCGCGCCATCATGATGCCGTCCGATTACGACGTCTCGCACGCCATAGCCTGCGCGTTCAAGCAGGACATACCGCGCCTGTTCTCCGATTTCGCGCTGCAGATCCATCCGACGTCCGACCGCGCCGGCGCGTACCGCATCGCGGCTACCGTCAGCTATATGGAAGGGGATCCTGCGGCCAGATGCAAGCATTTCGCCGACCAGCTGTACCGGGTCAAACCCGAGGACGAGATGCTGAGGAACCTGTCGGTCGCACTGATCCATGGCATCGAGCCGGCGCGGACGGCCGGCGCGGACGGCATCGCGGCCGAACGCGAACGCATCCAGGCCCAAAGGGAACAGACGGACGCCGGCGAAGGACTCGCCGCGGAAGCCATGAACCGCGTCGCAGCGCGCTGACAGGGAAAGGACTCTCTCAGGATGGACGAGATCGACGAATGGACCGTCGGTCCGATTCCCATAAGGCCGGCGCCCGGACCGGCCGCGCCAAGGCCGTCTCCCGATGATGCGGGCGCCCGCCCCGTTCCGTCGCCGGAACCCCGGATCCCGGACTCATCCGAGAACCGTCCCGCCGCTTCGGACAAGCCTCCGGTCCAAAGACCCAGGCTCAAGGGGCTGTCGCATGCCCGTACGCCCGAGATTCCGGACATGCCTCCGTTGCCGTCGAGGGCGCCGTCCCGGGACAGCATGCCGTCCGTAGCTCCCGCGCCCGCGCCGATCCGTCCGGAACCATCATCCTTCGTGGCCGCGAGTCCGGAAAGCGTGCGCGACGGACTCGAGGCCGTCGCCGACATCCCTCCCGAGACCCACGGAATCCCCCGTGCCGCCGTCATCGTCTGCTGTTCGGTCGTGGGAGCCATGCTCGTCTCGGCCATCGCCGGAGGCTGCGTCGTCGCGGCCGGCCGCGTCCGGGAAGCCAAGGCCACGGAACAGTCCCGCGACCGATGCGAATCGTCCCTGGGCAGGCTCTCGTCCGCCCGACGCGAACTGGACAAGGCCATGGAAGAGGCGGAACGGACGTCGAAGACGGATCCGAAGACCGTGAAGGATCCGAAGACCATCGACAGGCTGAACCGCGCGGCATCCGTGAAGACGCCCGGCATGGTCTCCTGCGACGCGTCCGACGTGGACGGCCTGGACACGGCCGCCGTGAAGGCGGACAGGAGCGCGAAGACCGCGAAGACCTCCGTGAAGGCGATACGGACGGCCGTGAAGGCGGTCGAGGCGTCGAAGCTCGACAAGACCGTCGACGACGCGTCACGGCTGCTCAAGGATTCGGAAGGCAAGGTCCAGGACGCCAGGACCCGGGAGACGTTGTCGAAGGCCATCAAAGCCCGCGATGCCGTCGCGATCGCCAAGGCCGTCAAGACCGTGAACGACTCGAAGGCCGCGAAGGCGAAGGCCGACGCGGAAGCCAAGGCGAAGGCCGAGCAGGAGGCCGCGAAGCGGAAAGCCGAAGAGGAGTCCGCCGCCGAACCACAGCAGTCCCAGAACGTCCAACGGCAGACCGCCGGAACCGGACAGGGCCGCGCCCAACGGCAGGAGAGCGTCCAAACGCCGTCCACGACGCAGAGGCAGCAGCAGCCCTCGACGCCATCCGCCCCATCGTGGAGCGTCCCGTCGGAAAACGACGACGGAGGAATGCCGGACACCGATCCAGGACTGTGAGAAGGAAGGAACGAATGAACGTCCAGAACCAACCGCCTTTGCCCCGGGCACCGCATCCCCGGCCGGCGCTGACCCAACTGGTCCCTCCGTTCGCGGCCCGTCCGACCGCCGACCGCGTATGGCTGGTGGCGGCGCATGGGGGAGCGGGGTGCACCACAATCCGCATGAGCGCGAGGGACCGGTACGCGGACGCGGGACGCGGCCTGCCGGTCAGCGCCGACCCGCGTCTCCCGAGCCGGGTCGTGCTGTGCGCCATGTGCACGGGACGCGGCCTCGAAGCGCTCCGCGCGCTGCTCGCCGACTGGAACGCGGGACTGTTCGGCCGGACCGTCCTCATGGGCGTCGCCGTCACCATGCCGTTGCCGAAGACGCCGCGGGAGCTGCGCAAGGGCGCGCTCCTGGTCGGCTCCGCCGCGCCCGCGCTGTGGAGGCTGCCCTTCATCCGCGGACTCGACCTCGACGGCTTTCCCGAAACGTATCCGCGCGCGTACGCCAGGATGCTCGCTGACCTCGAAGCGGGCGGGAAGGCATGAGGGAACTTGTAGACGCCGTGCACCGCCGCGGCGTCGGGGATGTGCGACCGTGGAAGGCGCACCAGCAACGAACATCAAAGGAGAAATGATGCTTGAACACATCGCATCCGCCGCCGCATACGGCATGGTCCTCGCCGACCTCGCGAACCCGAAGGCATGCCTTCCGCCTGGATTCTCCAGCCCGGTGAGCACCGCGCTCGGATGGGTCAAGGCCCTCGGCCTCGTCGTCGCGATTGTCGCGCTGATCCGCATCGGCGTGCACGTGCTCCGCCAGCAGGGCGACGGCGTCCCGGACAGGGACGACACGTTCGACAAGCTCATCAACTGGGTCGTCGGCATCTTCATCGTCGCCGGCGCCCTGGCGTTCATGAGCGCGCTCGGCCTGTCCATCGCGGAAAGCTGCTGAGCGGATGGCGCGCCGGCGCAAGGGCCGCCTCGTCGCGATGCTTCTCGCGCTGGCGGCCGTCCTGTCACTCGCGGCCTGCGGAGGACCGAACTTCGACGCTTTGAAGGACGACCTCAAATTCGGCGACGAGGAGATCTCCGACGTGATGACCACGTATTCGATGAAGATCCCCCAGAACAAGCCCGGAAAACTCATCCGCAGCCCGCAGTACGCCTGGGCCAACAAGAACCAAGGGAACGCGATTGCCGCCGCCGGATCCGCGAAGGTCTACTTCGTCGCGAACCCTTCCGCGCAGTGCGACGCGCTCAACGCGACCAACTCGCAGATCTCCGACGACGACGCGTCGGAGGGCGCGGGAACCTGGACATACGTCTCGTCCACGAGATCATGCGACAAGCAGCGCAAGCTCAGCTGGCTCGAGAAGACCATGTGGACGATGTACGAGCAGCAGTCGGGCGACACGATCGACTGGCTCAGCACCAGCCGCAACACGCTCGTCGCCTCGTCGGGAACCGTCTCCACCCTCCAGAACTCCGTGCTGCCCATGTACGACGCGTGGGACACGAACGTCAACAAATACCTCAACATCGCCCAGGGCGTGCTCATCGTCGCGGCCGCGATCAGCCTCATGGTCCTCGCGGCGCGCATCGTCTGGCAGATCGGCAACGGCTCGGCCGGCATGGACGGACACCTGCTGGGCAAGATCGGATGGATCTTCCTGGGCGTGTTCATGGGCTCGTCCGCCGCGAGCATCGCCCTCACGTTCTTCAAACAGGCCCACATGACGAAAACCGTCGTCAACGGCGTGCCCACGGCCACGGCCGGACGCTCCACTCCGGCCCTCGCGTCATGGACGCCCGGATCGGGAGCCTCGTTCTTCGTGTCCGACTGGGTGAGGCTCCAGGTCGACCCGTTCCTCATCATCGCGGCCGTGTGCGGCGTCGTCGCGGCCGGCTTCAAGCTCATCACCACGCAGGAGGGACGCGAACTCGTCCCGTTGGGCAAGGCCTTCATGTGGGCCATGCTCACCAGCGTATGCCTCGCCGGATTCGTCAACCTGTTCCAGGACACCGTGGACACCTGGACCGCGGGCGTGCTCAAAAGCGCGTCCAACATGATGCGCGACTCGTGGCAGCACAACACGCTCGCGGCGACGGAATTCTTCAACCTCGACTGGCCTATCGCCCTGGTCCTCACCATCGTGGTGTGGTTCTGCAACCTCATCAGCAAGGTGTTCTGCTACCTGCGCGCCGGCCTGCTGCCCATCATGGTGGGCGTTGCCCCCGTCTGGGCGGCGATGAGCTGGATGGAGACCGGACGCCAGGCGTTCGGCAAGGTCATGGGATGGCTGTTCGCTTTCCTTTTGTACAAACCCGTCGCCGCGCTCGTCATGGCGACCGGAAGCGCGATCATGGTCACCGCGACGGACGGCGACGACAGCCAGGCCATCACCCTCATGCTCACCGTCAGCGTCATCGTGCTCCTGCCTGCGATGATAAAGCTCATCGTCCCGGCCGTGGCGGGAAGCGTCGGCGGCGGCGGGGTCATACCGTCCATGCTCGGCGGAATCGCGGGCATGGGCGTCATGGCCGCCGGCGGCGCGCTCAAGGCCGGCGCGAAGGGCGTGGCCGGAGCGGCCGGCAAGAAGAACGCCGCCCCCGACGGCGCGAAACCGTCGGGAGCCGCGCAACCATCCGGCATCGGAGCCGGCGGCGGACCGGCGGGAACGCAGGCGGGCTCCTCCGGCGGCGGAGGACAATCCACGTCGTCGGAATCCGCCGTCCCTGACGGCGCGAAGGACACGGCGGACAATCCCATGCCGTCCGGCATGGACCAGCAGTCCGCGGGCTCCGGCTCCGGAGGAGCCCCGGACGGAGCGAAACCCGAATCCTCGTCCACCGCCGCGCGGATCGAACAGTCCGTCGGCCGTTCCGGCTCCGACCCGTCGGCCCCGGCGGGCGCCCGCCCGTCCGGAGGCGCGAAGCCGTCCGGAGACGGGCCCGACGGCGCCAACCGCGCCGCGACCCGCAAGACCAAGGAGTTCTAAATGGCCTCAAGCACGACATACGGCGACTGGATGCGCCCCATCGCGGGCGGCATCCGCAACATCGGCAAGCCGCTGACCTTCGCGGGCCTCGGCGTGCTCGTCGTCACGCTGATGCTGTCCATGGTCAACGTGGTCGCGGCCATCGCGACCGCGGTCATCGGCATCGGCACCATCGCGGTGCTCGCGGTACGCGACCGCGAACATCGAAACGTGCTCGACCGGACCGTGGAACGGCGCTCCTGGCTCTCGGAGTCCAGGAAGGGCAGGGCCCTGTACCGTTCCGGAATGCTCGCGCCCGTCGAATCGGGCGAATGCCGCCTGCCCGGCATCCTGTCGCGCGTCTCGCTCGTCGAGGCGAACGACGGGTTCGGCGACCGGCTCACCCTCGTGCGCCACGGGCACACCGGAGAATACTCGCTCCTGCTCGCATGCCAGCCGCAGGGCGCGGCCCTCGCGGACGACGACGTCGAGGACGCGTACGTCGCCTCGTGGGCCGGCCTGCTCGAGGCGCTGGGCGGCGAGGCCGGCGTGACCCAGCTGGCCGTCACCGTGGACACGTCGCCCGACTCGGGCGTGCGCTTCCGCCGCAACCTCGCCAAGCGCACTGTCAAGGACGCTCCCGAGCTCGCGGCCCGCGCCATGGCCCAGATCATGGACCTGTACGCGACCGGCGGCGCGTCCAGCAGCGTGATCCTCACGCTCACGTTCCGCTACGTCGACGTGCGCGACGGGAAATTTCTCGAACCCGAGGACGCGGCCCGCCGCATCGGACAGCTCGTCCCCAACCTCATCCGCCGCATCGCCGACGCGGGCGGCGGGACCGCGCGCACGCTCACCATCGACGAGATCAGCCGCATGGTCCGCGTCAGCTACGATCCCGCCACGCAGGACACGCTCGAACAGGCCGACGGCCAGCCATGGATCGAATGGGAGGACGCCGGGCCCGTCGCCTGCGAGGCCGGCTGGGACCACTACCGGCACGATTCCGGCGTGAGCCGCACATGGGAGATGTGCGACCCGCCCAAATCCAACGTGACCAGCTCCACCCTGGCGCGTCTGCTCGGCCCGCTCTCCGATTGCGACCGCAAGCGCGTCACCGTCGTGTTCCACGTCCTGCCTCCGGACAAGACCGCGTTCATGGCCGAGCAGAACAGACAGAGGGCCGCCAACCAGGTCAGCCAGGAGAAGCGCGCGTCCATCAGCGCGATGAGCCAGATCAACAAGGCCAACCGGCAGGCCATCGAGACCAACAGGGGAGCGGCAATTGTGTTCTTCGGCATGCTCGTGACCGCCACCGTTCGCGCCGGCGACGACGAGCGCATGAGGCTCGAACAGGCCACGCACGCCGTCGAGGGCGCCGCCGGAAGCGCGAAGATCGACCTGCGCCCCTGCTACGGCGCGCAGGACACCGCTTTCGCCGCGAGCCTGCCGCTCGGCCTCAACCTCAGGAACTACACGCCTCCCAGCGCGTTCGCCGCGCTCTCGTGAAAGGAACGGAACCATGCGGAAGGGAAAAAACACCGGCCGGACCATGGATCCGGACATGCCGGTCCTTCGCCCGTCCATCCCGCCAACGCCGATGGGGCCGTCCTGGAGGGGACGGCGCTCAAGGGGCGGCGGATGGGGCGGGCTCATGCCCACGATGGACGAGTTCTTCGGCACCAGCACCCAGGTGTGCGGGGGATTCTGGCCGTTCAGCACCGACATGGCGCTGCCCGTCGAGGGCGTGCCCATCGGACGGAGCATGACGACCGGCGCGGGCGTGTGCTGCGATCCGATCAGCTGGTTCCGCGCCGGCATCATCGAACAGCCCAGCATGTTCGTCATGGGGCTGCCCGCCATCGGCAAATCCACGTTCGTGCGCCGCCAGGTGTGGGGCATGTCCGCCCTCGGCATGAACGCGATCATCCCCGGCGACCTGAAGCCGGACTACGCCGAACTCGTCCGGCTGCTCGGCGGACAGGTCATCCGTCTGGGCAGCGGCCTGGGCTCCATCAACCCGCTCGACCCGGGCGGCATCCATGAAGCGCTCAAACGGCTCACGGGAGACGCCCGCGAGGACCTGCTCGCCGACTACCACGAACGCCGCAGCGCGCTCATGGAGGTGCTGCTGACCATCAGCCGCACCGGACGGGAGGAGGGACGCCGCACCGTCTCCGACGTGGAATCCAACGTCCTGTCCACCGCGCTCAAGATCCTGTACGAGCGCACCAAGGACGATCCGGAGCCGCCCGTCATCCCCGACCTGCGCGACCTCGTCAGACAGGGCACGCCCGAGATTCGCGCCGCCGCCGTGTTCGACGACCCCGAGAACGACGAGGCCTACGCGCGCTCGACCCGCGACCTGCTGTCCAGCCTCCACGGACTCGCGAACCCGATGGGACGGTTCGGACGCCTGTTCTGCGAGCAGACCACCGAACGGCTCGACCTGTCCCGCCCCGTCGACTTCGACATCAGCGCCCTCGCGCAGGCCGGCGACGACGTCGTCGCCGCCGTGCTCGCCGCCACATGGTCGAGCGCGTTCGCCGCGAAGAACGCGGCCGACATGATGGCCGAGGCCGGCCTGCAACCCCGCCGCAACCACGTCATCATCATGGACGAGATGCACCGCGCCCTGCGCGCCAGCCCGCTCATGGTCGACCGCCTCGACCTGCTCACCCGGCTCAACCGCCAGTGGGGCGTCGGACAGATCATGATCACCCACACGTTCGCGGACCTGCTGTGCCTGGACACCCAGGCGCAGAACAACAAGGCCCGTGGATTCGTGGAACGCAGCAAGATCAAGGTCCTCGGAGCCCTGTCCCGCACCGAGATCAAACGCTATCTGCGCGGCGAGTCCGGCCTTCCCATCAGCGTGCGCGAGGAGGACATGCTGGCCGACTGGGCCACACCCACCAACTTCGACGCGAACGCGAGCTTCAAGGGCGTGGGCAAGTTCCTCATCAAGCTCGGCGGGCTGCCCGGCATCCCCGTCAACGTGCAGATGTGCGACATCGAACGGTCCGGATTCAACGACACGAACGCGAAATGGAGCCGATGATGAACCAGGCGACCCGTCATATGACGCCGGACGCGTGGCTCGGCGTCCCGCTCCAGCTCGCCATCCGCGACCTCGCCGTCGTCAACGGATACGCCGGCGCCCTGTCCGTCCGGACCGCCCGCCGCGGCACGGACGCCGGCCGCAACCGTCCCCTCGCTGTCGCTTCGGTCGCGGTGCCGTCCCACGGCTTCACGCTCCTGTTCCGCCCCCTCGCGGCCATGGAGCCGAACTCGTTCACCGCGCTCGTCACCGACCGGACCGGAAACATCGTCTGGCAGGAGGACACCGACCATCCCAGCTACTATGAGGCGTACGACCTCGCGCGCCGGGCCTTCGCCCGCCTCCGCCGCTTCGAGCGCGAGGACGCGGAGCCGTCCTCTCGCCGCGAAGGAAAGGAGAACCCATGAGGAACGACGGCATCCACATGCCCGAACTGTCCGAACCCACGCTGGACGAACTCGAACGGCTCGCCGAGGCCATAGGGGAGCGGGCCGACGGATTCGAGCTGGACATGCCCGACGGGTCGGTCGCGCGCGGCTACCGCGCGCCCGGCATCCACGGAATCCTCCCGGAAGGCTGGCGCGTCTACGACATCATGGAATGCGACAGCGAACGATGGACGCCGTACCCCGGATACGAGGACGTGGCCGAAGCCGATCGCGAGGACAGGGAGAACGGACGCTACGAAACCAGCCTCGTCATCGACGACAACCCCGGCCCCCACTTCGTCGACCAGGGCGACCCGTTCGTCACCAGACACGACCTGTCCGGCGTGGACTGGGAGTTCGACGAGGGGCACTGCGGCTATGACGGCGTCCAGCTGTCCGACGACATCGCGCGTCTCGCCGCGGCCGCCATGCCCGTCATGGAGTCCGTCAGGACGGAGTCGCCGATCCGATGACAAGGATAAGCGGATAAGCATATACGTATGCGCTTATCCGCTTATTGGGTTCCGTTCCCGGTCGTGGTCCAGTTGTGGGTGAGAGGCTTTTCCCGCTTCGGCGGGAACGACAATCAACCGTCCAGGCCTTCCCAGAAATCATCCAGGGTGACGCCGAGCGCGTCGGCCAGGCCCTTCGCGGTCTCCAGACTCATGATGCGCGGATTCCGCGCCGACCCGTCTGCTGCGTCCCGTGTCATTCGGGCATCTCGAACAGTTCGACGACCGTGCACGCGCTCTCCTCCGACAGGCATTCCGGCACCATCGGGTCGATCGGAAGCCATGCGTCGCCGGAACATGCGCCTATGCCCCCCGGAAGGGTGAACGGCTCGTCGAGACCCGTCCTCAGCCCGTCAAGCATCCGGCATGAGGCGCACGGCTTCATCCCGTCCGGTGCGAACACCTGGAGACGCCGTTCCATCCGCGTCCCGCATTCGTTCGCGGCGCCGATGGCGGAGTTGACGCCTCCTATGGCCTCGGACGCCATCAGCTCGACCCGGGCGAGGAATTCCGCGTCGCCGCGTCCCGTCAACGGCTGAAGCGCCTTTCTCGATCGCGAATACGTCCATTCGTCGTCGGCCGAGTCCTTCAGTATGGAAAGTATCTCCTGCGCGGGCTCCGACCCGTATCTCGCCTGCACGAAGGGCCGTATGAACCGCAGGTGGTCCGCGTAATCCAGGAGCCGGTAGTCCGGCGCCGCCTTCCGTCCGTTTCCCCTCATCCTTCCGAAGAAGTGGAACATGATGCCGTCCTTTCGTCGATGAGTCCGATTATCGGCCCTTGTAGACATCGTGTCCCGCCGACACGCCGCTTCGGCGCGACCATGGCCTGTGAATCATCCGGACGACGGAAAGGAAGGCTCCGGACATGGAACAGAGGACCATAGACGACGGGGAGCTGCGCCAATGGATCGACGAATGGGGGGAGGAGTCCCACGACGACATCCTCCCCTCCGACGACGAGGCGGACATCGCCAACAGGATACTGGAGCACCACACGCGCGGCGAATACGCGGGCGACGTCGACTGGAACGGCGCGTGGGAATCGCTGCGGGGCATCGTCGGCCCCGCGCTGGAGCATGTGCACGGCTTCTTCCCGGACGGCGCGGAAACCCTCGCGCGATACGTGCGCGAGATCGACATGGGCATAGACCCCGACACCGGCGAGGACCTGGAACGCGCCGCCATCGAGGAACCGGCGTTCCGCACCTCGTTCAGGATCCGCGCCATGGCCGACGCCGACCCCGAGGACGAACCGGCCCTCGACAAGGTCATCCAGGCCGCCGACGCCGACTACCGGCACGACGTGATCTCCGGAGGCGACGTGGCGCGCGCCGACTGGCGCAACGCGGCCGCATACGAATGGCGCCGCCTCATGCTCGAACCGCACGCGCCGACCGATCCGGTATCCGACGTGTCGGCGCTGGCGGTCATCGCGGTCAGCATGCGGTACGCTCCCGACGCGACCCGGGCGATGATTGCGACCGACGTGCTCGGCCCGGACATGCCGACCATGGGCGGCCTACGGGACATCATCGGCACCCCGGAACAGGACGTGCCCGTCGACACGCTCATCACGGACCTGGTCGGACAATGGCCCGACGCCACGCCGGACGGGGACACGCTGACCGACCGCGACTACGCCGCATGGCGCATCCTCTCTCCGATCCAGCAGAACGCCCCGGCCCCGGTCGAAGGCCACATCTACGGCCTGCTCGGCATGCTCGACCACGTCGAATACCTCGGACGGACGGGCGAGACCGGACGCATGCACGCGGAACGCGCGCTCCGCTTCGACCCGTCCGACCGCTTCGCGTCCGCTGTGCTGGACACGGCCCCCGCCGCGGACGGGTCCACCGGACTGGCGGAACTCGCGGACATCGCGCAGGACAGGGGGACGATACGATGAACGACCGGTTCGGCTCCACGGCGAGAGACTTCGCCGCCGGCATCGTCACGCGGGAGGGCGGCACGCCCGAGGACGTCCGGGAGCTCTCCTACGGTCCGGACCTGGACCGTATCGTGTCCGATCACCGCGCTGAATTCGACTGGAACACGGTTCCGGGCATGGTCGCCCGCGTCCGCGACTGGTATGCGGAGCAATTCCCCGACGACCCGCTGGGCGTGATGATCGCCCCGGACGTGACGTTCGCCCAGACGGTCGAATCGTTACACGGGGGCGATGTCTACGACCGCCTGGGCGTCGGCGAGTCCGTCGTCCGCGAACGCGTGTTCGCCGAGCTGTCCGCCCGAATCGGATGCGGATACGACGACATATACGACGCGTGGCTGAACGGCGACGGCCTCGACCCGCGGCTCGTGTCCGACCCGGATCCCGAACCGGAACGACGGTTCGGCATCGACGACGTGGAGATGCGCCGATCCGCGACATGGCCCGGAGGTCCGCACGTCCTCTCCGCCGAGCTGCCCGACGGGCGGATACTCGGCCACGTCATCCCCCAGGAAGGCGAATGGCTGTGGCGTCTCGCGGACGAGACGGAATGGCACGCTCCGCGCCCCGTCGAGGGCAACGTCGCGCGCTTCATCGACCAGGGAGGCCGGGAGGCCGCCATCCTGAGCCTGCTCGAAGCCATCGAGACCCGGTATCCCATGGCCGACCTGGAGGATCCGGTGGACGTCCTGGACGAATCCCTCACCGGAACGGACCCGTACGCCGCGCCCGCGGCCGGGCCCGCAAGATAGGGCGCGGACAAGGAGAACGACATGAGACTCAACAGCGAATCCATCGAAACCATCCTCGAACGGTTCGACCGGCGCGACGACGCCGATGCCGACTACGTCATGGCCCACTGGAGGGAAGCGGTCGACGTCTACGAGCACGACGGGTCGATGCTCGACCTCGACAACATCGTCCGGCTCGAAACCGTCCTCGGCGACAGAATCGGCTACGACGCCTACCACCGGATCAACTCCACTATGGAAGACCTCGGGGAATGGCTGGAGCAAGGCCTGCTCGTGCGCGAGGCGTCGGACGGCGCGCGTCGGACGGCCGGCTCCGGCGGCGTCCCTCTCAACTGGATCCGCGGACGATTGGACGAATGGATCCGAACCGCGCCCATCGACGCCGACGCCCGCTACACGTGGACGGCCGGGCTGGCGGACCAGTCCGAACGCGACGTCATGCGGGTCTGGGCGGAGGACGAGCTGGCGCAGGTCGTCGAGGACCACTACTGGAACTTCCCGGGAGGAAGGAACAGCTGCATGGAGTTCTATTCGCGCCCGGACTTCATCTCCGAATCCTACGTGGAATGGAAGGCGGGACTGCTGTCGGAAGGCGACCTCGAACGCACGGACCGCGCGGACACGGATCCGCTCGGCGACCCGCGCGCATTCGGCGCGACCACGCCGACACGCTGAACGGAAACTTGTAGACGCGGTGCACCGTTCCGCCGCCGCGGAGGCCGCAACATTGCATGTGGGACGCCACAAAGGCCGTGGCGCCCCACCCCCTACGACGAAAGGACGAAACATGCCGCAGACGATGCTGACGGTAAGGGGCAACCTCGGCGCCAACCCCGACTACCTGCCAGAGAAGACCATGGAGGACGGCGCCATCCTGCCCTCCAAACTCCAGGCGGTGGTCTACGAGAACCGCCGCGTGAGGACCGCGGACGGCGGCTGGACGGACGACCCGCGCGGACCCGTCAAGACGACCGTGCAGCTCTTCGGCAACGCGGCCGACACCGTACGCCGCATCGACATGAGGCAGGGCGATCCCGTCATCGCCGGCGGCAGCATCGCCGAGCCCGCCGCCTACGCCAGCTCCAAGGACGGCCAGCCCGACGCGCGCAACGTCATCAACGCGCAATGGCTCGTCTACGACTCCATCCTCTACCAGCGCCGCAAGGAACGCGCCGCCGAAGCGGAGCAACGGGCCGGATCCTCCCCGTCCGAGACCCAGCCCGCGACCGGGGAGGAGCGTCCATGATGAAGTTCCTCGATGACGAGGGAAGGGCGGGGACGGGGGTTGGCAGGAAGGCGGTCCTCCGCGCCCACGCGCCCCGTCCCGCCATGTCCGGGGCGGAATGCTCATGCGGGGAGAGGTTCGCCACATGGGAGGAATACGGGCGCCACGTCGACGGGCTCGTCTCCACGCCTCCCGAGACAAGGGAGGAGGCCATCGAGAACGCGCTGGCCGACCACCTGGGCGACCCCTACGGACGGGGCGACTGGGACGACCGCCTCGAACCCAGCGTCGGCGACCATGGACTGTTCCACTGCGGATGCGGCTGGAAGTCCTCGGTCCCGGACATCGGCGAATGGAGGCGGCACATGGCCGACGCGATCCTGGCCGAGCTCGCCGAAGTGCGGAAGAGGGGATAGCGGTGGACGTCGATCCGAAACTCCAGACCAACAGGGTAGCCGACCTGGGACGGACCGTCAGGCCGTCCAGCCGCGCGGCGGGAGTCGCGCTGCTCGTCGCATTGGCGGTCATGTCCGTGTTCGGCGCGATATGCGCGGCGTCGGGCCACGGGTTCGACATCTTCGCGCTCCTGTACATCCTCTCCGGCCAATGGGAGTTCACCGGCGCGCAGTGGGCGCTGGCCGGACTGCTCGTCATCCTCGCCGGAGCCCTCGCGGGCCTGTGCTGGTGGCTGCTGGCGCGCAAGGTCGCCCCGAAGGTCACCGGAAGCGCGGACCGCACCAGGGTCGACGTGTACGCGCCGAGCATGGGCCACGGCGAAGCCGTGTCCAAGGTCACCCGGGAACGGGCCGAGAAGATGGCGTCCCGTCTCGTCAAGGACTACGACCCGAAACGCATGGAGCCGGGCTATCCGCTCGGCCGCAACATCGTGGACGGAACGCCCATGAGCACCAGCTGGGAGGACATGGCGATCGTGCTTGCCGGACCCCGTTCCGGAAAGTCCCTGTGCTACGCGATCCCCGCGGTCTGCTCCGCCCCCGGCCCATGCCTCGCGACCTCGAACAAGGGCGACATCCTCGACGTGACCCGTCCCGTCCGCATGCACGACCATCCCGACGGGCGCATCTGGGTGTTCGACCCGGAACGCATCGCCGAACCGAACCGGAAGCACACCACATGGGTGTGGAACCTGATCGACTCCATCCACACCATCGCCGACGCGAAACGCATCGCCGACTGCTGGCGGTACGCGTCCGGCCAGCCGTCCACCGGCGGCGACGACTTCTTCCCCGGAACCGCGGCCCAGCAGCTCGCCGACTACCTGTTCGCCGCCCACCTCGGCGGCAAGACCGTCGCCGACGTGTTCCGCTGGGCGTCGAGCGAACGCAACACCGAACCCGTCACCATCCTCACGAAGCACGAGGGATACGGCGAGATCGCCGCCCGCGTCAGCTCGGTCATCGCCCTGACCCCGGAGACCCGCAGCGGCGTGTTCGGCTCGTTGCAGACCATGGTCGCCTTCCTCGCCGACCCCGACGTGATCGAATGGGTCCTGCCCCGGGAGGGCGACGGCACCCCGGAGGGGCGAGACGTGTTCGACCCGCTCGCCTTCGCGACCAGCGAGGGCGACACCCTCTACCTGCTGTCCGCCCAGGGGCGCCCGTCCACGGCGCTGACCGCGAGCCTGACCGCGGTCGTCGCGTTCACCGCGTTCCAATACGCGCAGTCCGAATGCACGGACAACAACCGGCGTCTGCCCAGGCCGATGTGCTGCGTGCTCGACGAGGCCGCGAACATCTGCCGCTGGCCCGAACTCGCCGACGTGTACTCGTACTTCGGCTCGGCCGGCATCCCGATCATGACGATCTGGCAGAACCCGGACCAGGGCAAGGCCGCGTTCGGCGAGACGAACTTCGGCAGCCTGTTCAACAACGCGAACATCCTCGTCTACCTGGGCGGCATCAAGGACGCGAAATGGCTCGGCGAGATCAGCAGCCTCGTCGGTCAGAGGGAGATTGTCCGCGGCAGCCTCAACATCGACGGGCAGGGCAGACGCAGTGTGAACAACAGCATCCAGAAGGAGAACATCCTGGACGTGTCCGACTTGGCCGAGTGGCCCGTCGGCCGGGCGCTCGTGCTCGCCTCGCAATGCCGCGCCCAGATCGACCGGACCATGCCGTGGACCGAGAACCGCGTCTGGGCCGACATCATCCGCAAGGCCGCATGACATGGGCGTTGGAACATTCCTCGAAAGGATGAAAATGGTATTTCCAGGCAAGAACCCATCGGAGGACCGCGAGATGCAGCACGGCATCCGCGAAACGGTCCAGATGGCGCCGGGCCGGGTGGGGCCCGTCTTCCCGCAAGCCCCCATGCCGGGGCCGTCCGCGCCCGCGGCGGACCATGTCGTTCCGGAACCGGATTCCGGCGTGGCCGCGCCGCCGCAGGTCCCCGACCACGCCGACCGTCCCACGGATCCCGACATGGCGTGCGTGGCGGCGGTGGCCGCGGCGAACCTCGCCGTCGAAGGCGTCGAGGACGTGACCCGGTACGGGCTGACCATCCCGTTCACGCGATGGCTGTTCGCGTACAAGGCCGGCCTGGCCGCCGAGGACTTCGCGATCTCGACCAAGGAGGACTTGGAGCTGGCGGAAAGGGAGCGCGCGGCCGAAACGACTTCCGCCGCTCCCGGCGTTCCGACGGACGGGAATCGGGATTCGACGCCGCCCGCCACACCCTCGGCCGAAACGCCGTCCGACGACACCGGGAAGGACGAGGCCGAAGACGCCGTCCCGGACGCGCAGGGGAATGAGGGAGAAACCGACGCCACGCCGGAGCCGAAGAACGGCGCCGATGGCGAGCCCGACGGGGAGGACGTGCTTTCGATTCCCGAATCAAGGGAGATCGGCGACGACCAGGCCGAACGCGAGGCGCTGATAGGCCAGTTCGGCGCGCGAACCCAGATGCGGGACACGTACTATCCGAACCTCGCAAGCTTCGTGGAGCTGCACGTGGCGAACATGTGGCCCTACCAGCAGGGCGTGATGACGAAGTTCCTGTGGGTGCCGGACTGGTGGCGGTACCCGCCGCTCATCTACCAGCTCGACGCGTTGTGGCGCGCCTACGAGAACGCCCGACGCCAGCCGGGCCAGATGATGATCTTCAACATCCAAGCGTTCGGCCTGCTCGACCGGGTGTTCAACAAGGACACCGGCCTCGTGGCCTCGCTCGGCATCGACGAGAACGGGCACACGAGCCGGGCCGGGCGAGCCGCTGCCATGCGAACGCCCGCCGAAGGGCTGGCGGCGCAAGGCCATGGAGCCCCTGCGCCCGGTGCGCCCGAAGGAGATGGAGGAGGCAGCGGCGGCCATCCCCGACAGGGAACGCCCGCCGCGCCGGCCGAACATAAAACTGCACGCGATCGGTAGGAACCAACAGGAAGGAGGCCGATGATGTCGGCGATGGATCCCGAGGACGCATTGGACCAGCTGCTCAACAGCACATGGAGCAACATGGCCCAACAGCTGAGCATGCTCCACCGCTCACTGAGCGCGGACATACAGCAGCAGCAAAGGGAACGCAAGGCCGAACAGGCCCAACAGGCGAGGTTGCAGGCCGCGGAGATCAAGGAGATGGAGGCGCAGCGAGCCCGCCTGCTGTCTTGGGAAAGCGCCCACAGGCGCGAGCTGAACAACGGGTTCGAGAGCGTGCTGAACGCGACCGTGCTCGGCACGAGGGGCTGCGCGCCGTTGAGCGACACAAGCCTGCTGAAAGCCTGGAACGTCAGCGAAATGCTCGTCGGCACGGACCCTGGCTACGCCGCCCAGCTCAACCGGGCGCGCAACCTCATGGAGACGGAATGGTCGCAGCGCCATCCCGGCGAGACCATCGGACAGCAGGCCGACCGCGTCATGAACAACGTCACCATCACCTACGTGGACCGCACGCCCGCCCTCGAGGACACCCTGGCCGCGTTCGAGAAGGCCGGCTTCACCGTCAGACTCGACCACGACGACACCTCCCCGGACGAGTTCAGGGCCCGGCACGACGGCGAGACGTTCCATGTCGCCCCGGAGAACGGAGAGGGATGGAACGGGCAGCGGAACGATCTGATCGCCGAATGCGTGATGATGCAGGCCGTCGTGTCCGTGGACGAGGCCGGCCAGCAGATCAGCCACCTGCGCGACGCCGGACTGCCCGAATCCTCGGGCGGGGACAACCGCAGCGAGGGAGACGAACCGTCCAGCCTGTTCGAGGGCTCCATGAACGAGAACGAGAACGCGGCGCCCGTCTCCGACCTGCCCGAACCGTCCGGAGATGACGACGTGGAGAAACACGACGGGACGTCCTCCGGAGACGATCCGGTGGCGGACGGGGGAAAGACGGACGACGTCCCGACCGAGACGCCGGCCCCGGAGAAAAGAAGGAAAATGACCGTCGAATCCGAGACCGGGGGAGACCTGTCATCCAGTGAGACCACCGGAGAGGACAAGACCGACCTGGTAGACCTGTACGAGCCGGAGGAATGGGACGGGCCGGACCTGTTCGGCGCGTACAGTCCCGAGCAGGAGGCCAGGATCACGCCGCCCGCGGCGCCGGCCATGGAGCCGTCCCTGCCGGACGTCCCCACCGTCAAACAGGCCGGACGGTAGGACGCGTCCGACGTCTCGGTCCGCGGCGGCGGACGCGTCGTCTCCCTCCTGTGGGATGAATGCGGTTGATTCGGCCGCGCCGGCCGGTAGAATCGTGGAATATGATGGCTTTGATTGATTTCGAGGGGTGCGAGAAATCCCGTAGGTTCTATGCCGGAAACGCGGGCCGCAAGATCGGCGTCGTCTGGAACGGGGGCAACTGGATCCTCAAGTTCCCGGGGCCGACGGGACGTCTGCAAGGCTCGGTTCCCTCGTACACGACGGCGCCCCTGTCGGAATTCCTCGGATCGCATGTCTACGGGATGCTGGGCATCCCGGTGCACGAGACCGTGCTGGGCATCCGAGGAGGCAAGGTCGTGTGCGCGTGCCGGGATTTCACCGATGACGATTGGGAACTGGTGGAGTTCCACGATCTGAAGAACTCCCTGTCCGACGACGAACCGGGATTCACCGAATCCGCCTCCACAGGGTCGGGGGTGGTGCTGGCCGATGTGAGGGCCGCCATCAACCGCATCCCGGAGCTCGCCGGCATCGATGGGGTCCGGGAACGTTTCTGGGACATGTTCGTCACCGACGCGTTCATCCGCAACATCGACCGCAACAACACCAATTGGGGCGTCCTGTCCGACAGGAAGGGCCACTACCGGCTCGCGCCCGTGTACGACAACGGCAACTCGTTCAACAACAAACGGACCGAAGCCGCGATCGAACGGCGCCTGTCCAAAGACGAACTGATCCGTCAGGACGCCCTCGACGTGAGGTCATGCTACATCACCGACAAAGGCAAGCCGATCGCGCCGCTCAAATACATCGCGTCTGGACAGGATCCCCAGTGCACGCTGGCGTTCGGCCGGTTCATGGAACGCTACGAGCCCGACCGACTGTACTCCCTGATCGATTCGATCCCGGAACAGGCCATGGGGGTGACCGTCCTTCCCGAAGGTTTCAAGGAATACCACAAAGCGGTCATGGCATGGCGGTACGAGAACGTGTTCGTCCCCGCATGGGAGGATCTGCGCGGTTCGGCCGTGTCCGGCGCGCGCCCCGGCGATCGGGACCTCGGTCCGGCCGAACCGTTTGGAACCGGGATCCCCGGCGTCTCGGCCGAGACGAGGCCGGGTCCCGTGAGATGATACTGGTCCGCGGCATCAGGGCTTGTGGGCTTTCCCATTCTCATCGCGCCCATCGTCTCCGATCGCGTCTGGCGTCTCGGCCGAGAGTTCGTCTTTCATGATCTCGGCCGAGAATCCATCCCCGAGCCCGTACCGTTCGGACAGCCTGTCGAACACGCGCAGTCCCTCGCGCAGCGCCTCGTCGTATGCTTCCGGCTCGTCTTCCCCGCGTCTCACGTTCACGGCGACGTGGAACGCCTCGTCGATCAGCCGTTCCATGTCATGCGTGGAGAGATTCGCAGGCCGCCGCTCCAGGCCGTCGGCGAGGAACGGCGGGCGGTTCTCCATGCTCGCGTGCCATTCCTGTACCGCCAACGATTCGGAGCGCGCGTCATGCGTCCAGCCGTTCCTTAGTTCCTTCAACCGCATGTCCGCGCCGAGGTCGGTCGCGTTGAACCGTTCCGTCCAGCCGTCCCTGCTGCGCCAGGTGATCCGGTATCCGACCACCTGGTCCGGCGAGTCGAAGGATCCCTTCGCCACGCCCTTGCACAGACGCGGGTCGATGCTGAAGCCCTCGCGGCGGACGCGTCGGATGAACTCGTCCTCGCTCCGTGACGCCTTCGCGCACGCCTCCACGATTCGGCCGACGTGCTGTTTCGGCATCGTCTCCGCGGCCACGGTCGCGATCCGCCGGACGCGCTCGTCCCTGTCGAGCGCATGCCAGGGGAGCGGCCCGTCGTAATCCTCCTGTGCTTTCCATTCGGCCCAGCGACGCCATTCCGCATACCGGTACCTGACCTGGCTTTCCGTGTTCGACCGGCCGATCTCGACGAGTTCGGACCGTTCCCGTTCCATTCCGCGGCATGATCGCTGCGCGGCTTTCATGTCGTTGTATGTGTTGATCCATCCGTCGTCCGTGGCGAGCTGCACCATCACGTGCACGTGGTCGTTGCCGTTCCTGCTCAATCCGTGGCGCACCGAGAGCCATGTCACGCCTGCCGGGGCGTCGCCGTCCAGGATGCCCATGCGTTCCAGATAGTCGCGGACGATCGCTTCCCATTGCCCGTCCGTGAGGATGCCCTGGCCGGCCTTGATGGACAGGGAACAGTGCCACACGCGGTCCTTGCCGTGCTCCCCGCCGGGATTGAGCCTGCCGCGCCGGTCGCGGGGGAAGGGATCTCCCTTGCGTTCCCTGACCCGGTAGCGCCGGTCGAAGCGTTCCCCGATTTTCGCGTACGATTCGTCGGGATGCCCGTCGAATCCGAACGAGTCGAGCAGGTCGTCGCTGCACGCGACGAGATGCTGGTTGGCGTGCTCGTTGTGCCGTCCCTTGCCGAACAGATACTTCACTAGTCCCGCGGGATCCGAACCGCGGCTGATCTTCGGAATCATGTCATTATCCTCGGTTGGAAACCGACCATCGATGGCACACGGTGTCTACAGATTCGTGATTGAAAACGGTCATATCCCATCCAAAGATGTCTGGAACGATCCGTCGATGTCTAAGCGAGATTGGATCAAACCGACAATTTTATTCCGGGAAAAAGGGAAAACCACGACGGCCCTTTTATATCATGCCTGTATAACAGGAATCATATGGAGGAACAGGAATGGACATCGAAAAAATATCGAAGTATCTTCTAACCACTGTCCTGAAATTATTGAAAGGTGTTCCTGATTTATGGAGGGCGGATGTCTCCCGCATCATCAAGGAACTCAAGGAAATGGTGGAATTGGAATCGCATGCTGGTGAAAGACAGCGATCTGTTATCAGAGCCCACCGTGAGTTTCTTGTCGACGAAGCCGTGGAACGCCTTGCCTACGAGACTTACACGCGGAAGGGACTGAGATTCTGGGCAAACCAGCAAGAGCTGGTATGCGGTTATTTTTCGCTTTTCCTCGTCGGAGGCTTATATGGGATTGACGTCGGACTGCTGCTACTGGTCTGTGTCATGTCTCAAGATATGAACGGTGCCGCGGCGGTGGGTAAGCTTCTTATCGCCTTTGCCGTTACCGCCTCATCGACCATACTGGCCGCAATGATTGGCAAACGGATATACACACACGTGGCGTTGAGGAAACAGTTCCGCCTCGACATCTTGGAACGAATTCGTGATGGGGGCAGTGGAATGGATGCTTCGTTCACGCAGGCCATGGAGAAGTCATACAAGCGTTTGCATGAGTACGAGGAAACGAGAAGAGTATGGAAATATCGGATCCTCGTTCTGTCGTGCCTCCTCACTGCCTCCTTGCTCGTGCTCGTCGCCGCCATGGCTTTTAACTGGTGGAGCGGTCTCATTCGTTGCATTGGTGCGGTTGCCCTATGGGGTCCTTTTCTCGTTTTGACAGTCGTGCTTCTGCGTGCGCCGAAACTGTCGGAGGAGGGAGGAACGGTCAATCAGACAGCTCCGAAAATGGAAGCGGAAAGTCATCTGGACAAGACGGTCGCCGACGAACCGGCAAGAGCAGAGCGACACGACGTCCACCATCATGCCATGAGAATCCTTAGGTATCTGTCTGTATTTCTCTTTGCGTTTTCCCTGACCGGGCTTGCTCATTCCGGTAAACGGTCTGATCCAAACCATCGTGTCCGCGGCCGCTGCTGACGTTCCAACAATGGTACGACGGCGCCCGTCGTCTGCGTCGCCGCCGAGCTTGATTTCGGGATCGAACGGACATATAGTCGTCCACATGGATTGGGAGAGCCCGATCGGCGAAGGCCTTGGCAGAGATTCCAAGGCCTTTCGTTTTTCTTCGTCCATCTCCCCGCTCCCGTGATCCCGACTTAATAGATGGCATCCATTCCATCCGGCTGGCGAACGGTTCAGCGGCCAATCTGATCCGACAGGCGTTTGATGGTGTCTGAAGCTTGGACGAACAGGCGCGCGCAGTCCCTCACGGCCTTCGCGGCCGAGTGTTCGTCGTCCATGCTCGCGCTCATGTCGCGGTTCGTGTTGCGCGCGATCTGGTTGACGTTGTGTCCGATATGCCAGATCTCCGTCCTGATGGCCTCCAGTTTTTCGACGATGGGGGCCGTCTCGCATTTCTTTTTCGCGGCTTCGAGGTCGGTGCACGTCTCGTGCGCCTCGACCAGGTAACGCGAGACGCTGACGCCGTTCATGTCCGCGGACGCGCGGATCTCCTCGAATTCCTGGTCGGAAACGCGGATGAAGATCCGCCTGCCGCGGGTCCGTCCCGTCCTGTGCTGCTGGTTCCTGCCCATGGGGCTCATGCTCCTTTCCATGTTTCCGGGCGTCGCGGCCGTTTCGCCGTTCGCCCTCGCCGACGTCGCGCGCGTCGAACCACCGTCATGGCGCCGTGTGCGGCGCCGTCCAAAAGCCTTCGGCACTCGGGTCAATGCCAACCGCCATGGCGTGGTCGGGGCCTGTTTCGGTTTGTGCGCACAAACCGTATAACTTGCTACACCAGCTTTTGGCAACGTCCGGGAAAACGGACGTTTTACATATGTTTAACTTCCGGTAGGTCTTATGCTTTACATATGTCTTCCGTATGCTGCCATGCATGTCGCCACGCATGGCGTTGCGCATGGTTTACGTATGGTTCGCATATGTTTTCCATCCGGTAGACCACACGTTTTACGTATGGTTTCCGTTTGCTATCTTCACTGCTCATAGAGCGGAAGAGGACTCTTCCAGGCTGCGTAGCAGTCCAAGGATTTCCCTCTCGACGGACTCGTTGGTGATGCCATCCGGGAGAGGCCATCCGGATTCGTTCGCGATCCTGACCTGTTCGTGGATGACTTCGGCGACATACGCTGACCGGATGAGCCCGCGTTTCACGGCGCACCGGGTCACTGCCTCGTATCCGGCGTCCGTCAGCCAGAAATCGCATTCCCGGCACCGTCTCTTCCCTCCGCCCCTTGTTCCGGACGGCAGCGGCCGCCGCATCATTCTGTCCGCATCGTCCAGACTTCCCGCATACAGGTCGTCAACGTTCTGTGGGATCAGCATCCACCGTTCGATCAGGGCGATCTGGTATCCGTGCGCCTCGCTCTCCTTCTTCAGATGCTCGTACTGTTCGTTGCCGATCATCGCGCTGACGCGGTGCGGAAACGCTTTGCCGTTCCTCATCTCTCAACATCCTTTCCGTATTTGCGGACGGACTCGTCCGCCCTTCGACTGCTCATCTCGGATGACTTTCGGAAGACGCCTCTTCCTTTTTTTGGAAGAGGCGTCTTCCGACATTCCAACCGGGATTGCATGCGCCCCGTCCCCATCCACATGGTCAAGCCAATCATGTTTCGGATGGACGAACGGTGCACGGCGTCTACATGTTTCCGGTCATTTGCCGAAATCGAACGCGACGCCGCGTTCCTTGTCGGCGACCAGCCGGGCGTCGAACTTTTTCCCGCTCTTCGATGTGAATCCTTTGACGAGGACGGCCTGACCGCCGAGGACCTTCCGCACCTGTGCATCGGTGAGCGTCTTGCCCGCGATCGTCGGGAAGACCCGATACCCGCATCCATCGGTTCGTTTCCATGTGCCGTCGGCCTGCTTCTCGTTGCGGTTGGTCGAGCACGTCCACGTCTTGCCCCGTTTCACGACGTTCCCGCCGCAGCGGGGGCAGCGGCCATACGATTCAGTCTTCCCGCCGCTCTGGCCGACGCGCTCGGCTTTCACGTTGGCGGCGGCGTCGGCCGGGATGGCGCGCGCGTATCCGCGGAACTCCTCGTACACGGCATCCGCGTCGGCCTTGCCGTGTTCGACGTCGCCCAGACTGCGTTCCATGTCCGCGGTGAGCGAGACGTCCCGGAGCCTGGGGGAGACGACGTCCACGAGCGTGCGTCCCGCCTCGGTCGAGTGCAGCTGTTTGCCCTTGCGCTCCATGTATCCGGCGTGGACGAGCTTTTCGATCACGTCGGCGCGGGTCGCGGGCGTGCCGATGCCGCCGGAATGCGATTCGTCATCGTCCAGAGCGGCCTTCAGGTCCTTGTCCTCGACGTATCGGCTTGCGTGCTCCATCGCGGCGAGCAGCGTCGCCTCGGTGAACGGCTTCGGCGGTTTCGTCCTGCCCTCCGAGACGGAGGATTCGCTTACCGGCCTCAACGAGACTCCCGTTGAGAGGTTCACGGGAATGACATTGCGGGCGGAAGACGCCTCTTCCTCATCCGCGTCATCCCCGCGGTCGGCCTTCGCCGGTTCGATCGCCTTCCATCCCAGGCTCACGGGCTGGTCGGAACGGCTGGTGAAACGGCATTCGCCCTCGGACAGGCGGCATCCCTCGTCCGGATGGCTCTCGCACCAATGCGGATTCAGGTTCGCGATGACCTGGACCGTGTCATGCACGTAGTCGTCTGCCGTCGCCTCCCACATGCGGCGCACCACGCGCACGAGCGTCAGACGCTCGTCCCCGCTCAATCCGTCCAGCACGGTCCTGTCGACGTTGCGGGTGGGCAGGATGGCGGTGTGTCCCGAGACCTTCGTGTCGTCGACGGTCAGGTCGAACCGTGGAGCGGAAGGAAGGTCTTCCATGCGGACGAATCCATCGACGCGCCCCGGACCCTTCGCAAGATCTCGCAACGTGTCAAGGTCGTCGTGCGTGATGTACTGCGAATCGGTGCGGGGATAGGTCGCCAGCTTCTTCTCGTACAGGGATTGCAGCGCGGCCAGCGTGCGCGCGGCGGTCAGCCCGTGCAGACGGCTCATGTCCTTCTGCAATCCGGTCAGGTCGTACAAGTGCGGCGGACGCTCATGCACGGTCCTGCGCTGCACGGAGAACACCTGGAACGTGAAGTCCGGCGCGTCCACGATCGACTTCAGCGCCTCCGCGTCCGTCCTGTCGTCGAGACGTTCGCCGGTGAGCGTCCATCCGCCCATCGGGACGACGACCTTCCAGAACGGCTTCTCGACGTGATGGGCGATCTGCCGGTCGCGGTCGGCGACCATCGCGAGGGTCGGGGTCTGCACGCGTCCCACGGACATGCGCCTGTGGTAGACGAGCGTGTACGCTCGTGAGGCGTTCATGCCGATCAGCCAGTCGGCCTTCGCGCGGATGTCGGCGGCCTCGGCCAGTCCCCGGTACTCGTCCCCGCTCCTCATCGAATCCAACGCGTCGCGTATGGCGTCCTCTTCCAGGGACGCGACCCACAGCCGCAGCATCGGCTTGCGCGCGCCCGCGTGCGAGACGATGCGGTGGAAGATGCTCTCTCCCTCGCGGTCCGGGTCGCACGCGTTGACCAGGACGTCATACTCGTCCGACTTGAGCAGACCCGCGACGACGCGGTACTGGCGGTCCGCGCCGCGCTGTCTGTTGACCTTCCACTTCCATCCGCCCGTCGGGTCGAGAGGCAGGGCGTCCATGCTCCACTTGTCCCAGCCGCGGTCCTGGTACTCGTCCGGCGTGAGCAGGTCGACGAGATGCCCCTGGGCCCACGTGACCGCGTCTGCGCCACATCCTATCCAGCCGTCCTCGGCCTTCCCTCCTCCCAATGCCGCGGCTATGGCCTGGGCTACGGAATGTTTCTCCGCGATGATGAGTCTTCCCATGATGTCCTTCTTGTTCCTTTCCGACCGTTGTCTCGATGGGTCCCGGTCCTTCCGGGATATGGAAAGGCCGCGTCCATGATGGGCGCGGCCGGATTGTTCGTTTTCGACGTCACAGTTTGACGAAGCCGAGCAGCGGCGCGAACACCGCGGCCACGCCGAACAGGGCGACGATCAGGAAGACCACGCCGAACACGTACGCGGCGATGCTCACGGCGGTCCTTCCCGCGACGCTGCCTCCCATGTCCATCATCGGACTCTGCATGCGTTTCGCGACGATCGCGCACACGCCCGACATGACGACCGCGAGGAGGACGAGCACGATCTGCAAACCGCCGTTCAGATGCACGGTCCAATCCCACAGTCCGCCGAGCATGCCGGCGACCTTCTCCAGAAGATTCTCCATTCCTGTTCCTTCCTTGTCTGGTTGTCGAATGGCCCTCCCATCATGACGCCGGCCCGCACGGCCGGCGGTGCACCGCGTCTACAAGTTTCGCCCGGAGCCACGGGACCGGAAAACTTGTAGACATCGTGCCCCGCCTCCCGCCCTTCCTCGGTCCATCCTTGCAGGGGAAGCATCAACGACCGAGACAAGGAGCCGGATTTGTCCAACAGCAACAAGGCGCGAGACAAGAGACGCGACATATCGAAGGCGATCCGCGAATCGCAGCGATCCAGGATGGACGCGCTTGAGGCGTTCGCCCAAGGTCTGACGGATCTCAAGGCCATGCGGACGGAGGTCAAGAGGCTCGAGGCCCGTGTGGACGGCGAGCTTCGGGCCAACGCGAAGGCCGCGGGCAACAGCGTCGCGGACATCAGGAACGTGGAACGCATCGTCAACGAGCTCGCGGACAAGGAAGAGGGCTCTTCCGAACCGTCCGCGTCGGACGGGCCGGACACGGGAAGCGGCGACGGCGAGGGAAGCCAAGCCTGGACGGAGGGAGAGTGATGGCCGGCAGGAAGGCCCCTCGCCCGTTGCCGCGGCCGGTCCGCTGGCTCGCGATGTTCCTGGCCCTGGTGTTCGTGGTGTCCCTCGGCATGGTCGTCAACCACGAGTCCTCGAAGGCGACCGGCGGCGCGTCCGACGCGTCATCGTCGACTCCGGCCAAATCCCCGAAAAGGAAGAAGACCGCCAAAACCGGCGGCTACGGCGGACTGAAGGCCGCCGGCATCCCCACGCCGGGAGACTGGTCCCGCCAGCGGGTCCTCTCCATCGTCAAGGAACAGCAGGGAGATGAGCGAAAGGTGTCCATGAAGCCCGTCGGAGGCAAGGGAGGCCCCGTGGACGTCGCGTTGGACACCGTCGACAGGATCCTCGACCCGACGCCGTCCGACGAGGAATGGAACGACACGATGCAGCAGCTCTTCCAGCCGGACATCGCGGGCCAGTCCCACGGCCCGTCCAACATGGCGCGCTACTGGTGGAGCCAGCGCAGGCTGAACCCGGACCTCCTGTGCACCGGTCGCCAGTCCGACAACCTCATCATCCAGTCCTACGACTGCTCCACCGACCGCACGTACCAGGGAGACGCGGACGGAATCGTCAAGGACACCCAATCATGGATGCAGGGCTCCGACCGGGTCTTCTTCGACATTCCCGGGTCGATCGGCTCGTCCATCGCATCGTCGACCGACCCGCAGTCGGTGATCTCGCAATACTACGACGCGGTCGCCATCCCCATGGACGACGGCATGTGGTACGTGACGGTGGCCTGCCCCGCGGCGGCCGACCACCCGTTCATGGACGAGAACGGCGACGAGACCGGATACGCGTCGATCGACGACGTGCCCGCCGGCACCCGTGTCTGGCTTGCGGGAGGCTCCGTCGGAGTCGACACGAACCAGCGCCCGTGTCGTCCGGTCGAGATCACCGTCGGCGGACAGCGGCCGTTCTGGTACATCGGCGCGGACGACGGGAGCGACTGACATGTCCGGCCATCCACGCCGCGGCCGACCCGGGCCGTTCCACCGCCGCCTGCTTCCCATCGTCGCCGTGCTGTGCGTCGTCATGACCACCGGGGCGTGCAACCCCCTCGACGTGCTACACTACCTCGCCGGCTGCAAGGACGGCTCATCGTCCTCGTCATCGGCCTCGTCGAGCACGGTGGCGTCCACCGCCAAGGGGGAATGGACGAAGCTCATCGGCAAGACCGAGGGCGAGATCAAACGCATGTGGCCCGACTACGTGACGCCATGCTCCGGCTACAACATCGTCTACGGAGGCAGCGGACTGCAATGCACCTGGTGGGCGTGCATGCGCCAACGCGCGCTCGGCCACGACCTCGGCCAGGGCTCCTGGGGCGACGGCGGCATGTGGGGAGCGTCCGCCAAGGCCCACGGCTGGAAGCAGGGGGCCAAGGCCGGCGGCATCGTCTCCTGGACGCCAGGCGCGGCCGTCAGTTACATCGGTTCGGGCGGCTCATGGACCGCCGACGGCAGGTACGGGCACGTCGCGGTCGTCGAACAGGTCGACGGCGACAGCGTGCATATCAGCGAGGGAGGCAGCGGCTTCAAAAACGCCAACGGCGTGGTGTCCATCCATTCCGGCGTCATCAGCGCCAAAAGCCCCGGCGCGACCTTCTGGTATCCCGACGGCAACACCACCGCCGCGAGCAAGCCGTCCGACGGCATCTCATCGTCCTCGCAGGGCTCGTCCGCGACGTCGACGAAATGGACGTGCTCGGCCTCCTCGTCGGACGATTCGGACACGGGAACGGTGAACGTGAAGTACAGCGGGAACGGCTACCACGCCAGCCCCGAGGACGCGAAGGGCATCGCCAAGCAGATGATCGCCAGCGGCTACAAGGAATGGGACAACGACAACGACTGGCAGGCGCTCGTGTGGATCTGGCAGCACGAGTCCGGCTGGCAGTGGAACGCCACGAACCCCACGTCGGGCGCGTACGGCATCCCGCAGTCCTATCCCGCGTCGAAGCTCGCGGCCGCCGGAAGCGACTGGAAGGACAACGCGGCGACCCAGATCAAATGGGGGCTGCAATACATCAAGCAGCGTTACGGCAGCCCGCACCAGGCCAAGGAGTTCTGGCTTCGCAACAACGCCTACTGACGCCCCGTGGGCGGATAAGCGGATAAGCATGTAAGCACTTGCTTATCCGCTTATCCCGTTCCTGTAGACATCGTGTCCCGTCCGCCCGACGCGCGGGACGGAGGATTGTGACGACACGGCCATCCACGACGTCTCCGGGCGGAGGTCCCGGCATGGAAGCCAAGGAAGGGGAATACGGCGATGGCGCAGAACTTTATAAACGGAATCCTGATTCCGGAGGACGGGGAGCCGCGGCGGGTGGCTCTTGAGACCGACGGGCGCGGGCTGATGGGAGACGCGCTGTCCAGACTGGTCGGCGGCTGCTTCGACACGTTGCCGATCGTGATACCGGGAGTCGACCTGTGGGTCAACGACGACGGCACGTCCGAATTCGGGCCGAACCGAGCCATCTACGCCACCCGGGCGATGGAGGAGAGGGGCTACCTCAGCCAGATCGACTACCGGCACGTCCCGGCCGAAGGCGAGCTGTACACGATACTGCACGGCCCGATCGTCGCGCTCGGCTTCGACCCGGACAGCGGCGCCAGCGTCTCCCTGACCGAGGAACAGGCCGAGACGGTCACCGAATACTTCACCGAGACATCGCCCGCCGGAAGCGGATTGCTGGAGAACCTTCGTCTTCGTCTCGGCCTGCCATCGTTCGCCGCCGACCCGACGGACACGTCCGACCCGACCGGCATCGCCACGTCGTCCGACGTGGTCACGCCATCCATGAAAGGACTGTGAGCATGAGCGAAGAGATGAAAGGCACCACCAGATACCTCGACGCGACGGTCATGGAATACGCTCTGCTCGACCACGCCCGGCTGCGCACCCCGTACGGCACGCAGGACGACGTCCGCGCGTACGCGGCCGGCGGCGAGAAGGCGGCCCTGCACGACCTCGCGCTGGCATTGGCCGACATGGCGTCCCGGACCGGAATATCGTGGACCACCGCGTCGGACACGGCCCCCACGTTCCGCGACGGAGGGACGGAGGCTTACGTGGAGCTTAGGCGCGACCAGCCGAACGGCCACTACTCCCACCTCGACGCGGAAGCGTACCTCTGCACCGCGGACGGGCCGCGATGCATCGCGCGGCTCAACCTCACCGAACCCGGAGACATTCCGTCCACCGTCAGCGGGGCCGACGGCCTCACGTCCAGGATCGCCGACCGGCTCAACCATCCGCAGTTCCCGAGGCCGGCGCCTACGGGCCGACCGCCGGCCGCATGGGCGACTGGTACCGCGGCGTCGAGGAGCGGTTCGCGGCCATGAGCGAGGAGAACCGCCGGACCCGCGCCATCGAACCCGACGAGGAGGCGTACCACGTCGGCACGGGCATGTACGTGACCGCCGAACAGTTCGCCGACGTCCTGCCATCCCCCCTGCTTGCGAACCGGTTCGTGATCATGTCGTTCGGATACGACGCGGACCAGGCGAGCCTGCACTGGAACGACATGGACTACTGGAGCGACGAGGCCGCGGAGACCGCGATCACGGACGGCGACGAGGACGGCTGCTACTGGACCGGCTGCATGTGGGACGAGGACGACTATCCGGACCGGTTGGAGACGCCCGGCATGGAGGAGTCCGCCAGTCCCGGCGGCAAAACCATCTAGGAACCAGACGGATAAGCATGCACGTACGTGCTTATCCGCTTATCCCGTTCCTGTAGACATCGTGCCCCACCGCGCCGTCCCGGCCGACGGACGCTGGAACTGGCCGGCCGCGCATGCGGACGGCCACGATCCGACGGATGGAGGAATGATGGTTTGGATCAACAAGGACACCGGCGTCGTGCTCAGCAAGGACGGGCACACCCTTTTCGTGGACCTCGTCGCCGAGGACGAGGAACGGGAACGCCTCGCGGAACGCTCCGGTCTGGCCGACCCGCATGGGGACATACCGGACAAGGAATACCTCGAGGCGGCGGTCATCATCCACGACAACGGGCACGCCCACGGCGAATGCTACGCGACCGACAGACACACCGGCATGGTGCGGTTCGGCCGGTTCGAGCTCACGGACATGGAGCTGAACCAGCTCGGACGGGAGCTTCCCTTCCTCGCAGACCGCGAGGACCCGAGAAAGGGGCAGGAGAGGCTGGGCCGTTTCTTCGGCGGAAGCCCCTACGTCCGCCACTCGGAACGATATGTGGGCGGCGGACGGCACGAGGCGAATCCGGACATCCGCGCCGGAATCGCCGACTATCTGGATGCCGCCCTCGCCGAATACCGGGAAAGCGGATACTCCGCCTACGAAGGCGGAATGGGCATGACCGGATACCAGACCCGCGACCTGTCCGACATCAAGGCCTTCATCTCCTACATCGCCTCGTCCCCGGACTGTCCCGCCACGACCACCCTGCGCTCCTGGGCGGAGTACGAGGACCTTTCCGACCATGCGGGGTTCCTCACGGACCTGCTCGACGAGGCCCGCGGAAGGTTGGACGGGTTCGGCCTGTCCGGGCCGGAATGCGGAGCGGGCGTGGACGCGGATGCCATGGGCGTCCAAGGGCCCGCCAGGTGACGGTCGGACGTGCTGGCCGTTTCCGCGCCGGACGGCGTGGATTCCACGTTGGCCGCGGATTTCGCCGTTTTGGCCGGGCTTTCTGTCATCGGCGGCGTATGCTGGTGATGGTCGCCTGCGCGGCCGATCAGGTCCGACGGTTTGCGCGGACCCGGATTCCACGGCGATGTTTCCGAAGAGAGGGGAGGACGCCATGGCCGACAGGACGAGGCTTGTGGACAGGCTCAGGTACGAGCGGGACGCGCGGATCGACCACGCGTTGTTCTATTGGACGCAGGTGTTCATGGCGTACAACTCGAACCATATGGAGGGTTCGACGCTGACGCCCGAGCAGACGCGTCAGATCTACGACACCGGGCGTCTTCTCGCCGACGCGGACGAGCAGATCAGACTCGACGACGCCATCGAGACCAGGAACCATTTCACCGCGTTCAACTACGTCATCGACCACGCCGACGATCCGGTCGACGCCGGCTACGTGTGCCGCCTGCACGCCCTGCTGAAGCGCGGCACGTCGCAGGACGGCGACCCGGGGTTCAACGTCGGCGGATACAAGACCAGGGACAACGCGATTGTGCAGCGCATGGGCGTCGCCATGGTCAGGACGGTGCCGGCCGGCGACGTGCCGGGGATGATGGAGCGCGTGTACGCGGCGTACGCCGGCCTGTCCGACGATCCGGTGCGCATCGCGATGTGCCATTGGATGTTCGAGCGGGTCCACCCGTTCAGCGACGGCAACGGCCGCGTGGGCAGGCTCGTCATGTTCAAGGAGTGCCTGCGCCTGGACACCGTGCCCCCTCTGGTGCGCGACGAAAACCGGAACATGTACGTGCGCGGCCTGGACGAGTTTCCCGGACAGCCGGGATGGCTCGTGGACACGCTGCTCGCCGAACGCGACTCGTACCTGTCCTCGTTCATCGAGACCCTCGCGCCCGGGGCCGTCCGCTGTTCCTACGCGGACGAATGGTCGGAGGGGGCATCCTCCGGCGTGCTGGCCGAGGCCGCGGACTTCGAGCGCGACGTCGAATCGCTCGCGGCGTCCGGAGACGGCCCGGACGGGGACGAGGATCCGTTCGCCTCGTACTACGGCGGCGCGCGTCCGACGACCCGCGGCGGACGATAGGCGGATAAGCATATGCGTATGTGCCTATCCGTTTTCCTGTAGACATCGTGTCCCGTCCGAGCCTTCCGGTGGGAGGACGATTGTCCCATCCGGGGCCGCGGCGGGACGGGAGCGGGTTCCGCGCCGGCCGCGCCCGCAGGCGAAAGGAATGGATCATGGCCGGAGAGGGCAATTGGTACGACCTGCGCGTGTACGTGGGCAACATCGGCAGATACAACGAGGGCTCCCTGGTCGGCGGCTGGACGACGCTGCCGATGGGGCGGGACGATCTCGACGCGTTCCTGCGCGACAGGGTCGGCATCGACGGCGAACGGTACGAGGAGTACAGGATCGACGATTTCGACCTGCCGGACTGGCTTCCGGCCGGGCCGGGCGAACGCGTGGTAGACGAGCGCACGAGCCTCGAGGATCTGAACGTCATGGCCGGAGTGCTGTCCACCCTTGACGAGGACGACGCGGCGAAGGCGAGGATCTGGATTGAGGAGGGCATGTCGCCCGCCGGGCGGCTTTCCCCTCTCGTGTTCGCGAATGTCGCGCTCCAGGCCGACGACATCCCGTTCTATGCGTACGAGGCCGGCACGCGCTTCGACCCCGGCATCTCGTCGAACGAGGAGGCGTTCGCGCTGACGGCCGCCGAGAACGATCCGGAACTTGCCGAGGCGCTGGACGGACGGTTCGGCCCATACCTGGACCTGGAGGCGATCGGCCGTGACCTCGCCGCGGACTGCACGCTGCATGACGACGGCTATCTGGACCGTTCCGTGGATCCGGGCATCGACCCGGAGCTGTATTCGCGCGACGAGCTGGTGTGCCTCGCGGGGTTGGACGTCGGTGATGACGACGCGTGCGTGATGTCCGGCCTGGACGTCCCCATGGACAAAGCAGTGGTCAGATAAGACCATAAAAACCATATAAG